>Ga0247719_1000210_pt1 | contig 40676 bp, 49 predicted proteins | sample 41E_DmetaG_FD_189046 | JGI IMG/M metagenome (GOLD analysis project Ga0247719, IMG submission 189046) | Soil microbial communities from hillslope of Landscape Evolution Observatory, University of Arizona, Oracle, AZ, United States - 4-1-E_D | ecosystem: Engineered > Artificial ecosystem >...
CCGACCCCGCGCCTCCGGGGTCAAGCTGCCGCCAGCTTCACCGGCCTGCTGCGACAGGCCGAAGGCGGGTCTCTCATCCCGCCCGGTGCCACAGCGCCTCGTGGCGCACGCGCAGGTCGTGGAACCTCAAATTTGAGTCGAGCCCCGACCTCTTGAGCGCCGGCTTCCACACCCGCTGCCGGAAGTTCGACCGCCGGATGGGGCTGCCGTCCCTCGTGCAGAACACGTACTCAGACTCGAGCGCGCCCTTGAGGTGAGCGGCCAGGAGATCGACGAGAAAGGCCGGGATGACGATGGTCCGGCGCCCGGCGCTGGTCTTGGTCTCCTCGACGTACCTGACGCCTCCGGCACCTCCTCGAGCATCCCCACGATCCGGACCTCCCGCTTCAGGAGGTTCACGTGCCGGCGCTTGAGGCCGACGAGCTCACCCCAGCGGCACCCGAGATAGACCGCGCTGTAGATCAGCGTCCGGAATTGAGGGTCGGTTGCCTCGGCGAGCCGCTCCACCTGTGCGGCCGTAAGGAACCGCTGTTCGGTCTTCGGGACGCGCGGCAGAGTCACGTTCCGACACGGCGATTCCACGATCAACCGGGCGTCGGCGGCCTCGTTCATGACGCTACGCAGGATCCGGTAGCACTCCTTGACCGTGCTCGGATGGAGGCCCTTCGTGACGAGATCCCGGACCCAGACCTGGACGAGCAGCTTGTCGATCCGCCCGAGCGCGATCGAGCCGAACGTCGGCATCACGTGATTGCGGAGGTAGCTCTCGTCGCGCGTCCACGACGACGCACGCAGGTTGATCTTCGTCTGCAGCCATTCGTGCGCCCAATCGGCGAACAGCAACTTCCCGAGTTGCGGGTCGACGTAGGTTCCTCGCTGCATCTCGACCTCGACGCGGTTGGCGAACTGCTTCGCTTCAGTCTTGCGCTTGAACGATTTCGTGCGCTGCCGGCCGGCCGGGTCGCGCCACCGGACCTGCCAACCGCTGTGCCACTGCCTGATGGATGCCATCGCCGCTCCCGACTACGCCTTCGTGTTCCGTCGAGTCAAACCTGTCACGTCTTCCATGGATGAATCTGATCGGCTTCGTTGGGCTGGACGTCGGCCCGCCCGTGCCAATACTCCCGCCGTTGCTCGGCCCTCGTCGCGCGCCCGAGTTCCTTTTGGACAAGATGGCCGAGATAGGCGGCGACCGATCGCTTCTTCGTGATCGCAAGCGCCCGGAACTCGAGCCACTTTTCCTCTGACAGGGAGACCCGTGCCATGTGCTGATCGTGGGGCAACGGGCTCATCGCGATCTCCTGCGCGCCGGCGTCTGCTTGCGCCCGCTCGACGAGCTCGATGTGGAGTGCTCACGCATGGCCGCGACCAGCCCCGCCGCCGACTCCGGTTGCGGATCGTTGCGGTGTCGCTCGATCCAGGCTTCGACGTCGTCGAGCTTGAACCGGAGATGACCGCCGAGACGGTAGTGGGGGATGGGATCGCCGTGCCCGCGCGCCGTGCGTCGATAGATGAAGGATTTCGGCACGCCGACCAGCTCCGCGACTTGCTCGACGTTCAGGTAGCGCGAGCCGTGGAAGAGCTGAAGCTGCTCCGGCCCCTTGTCCGGCTGTTCCTGTTGAGCCACGCCGCCACCTCGTACCGGGGAAGTGAAGGAACCAACGTAGCGCGCGCTGCCGACGTTTTTCAGGCTTTGTTGAAGAATGAGTTCGTTGTTAAGTACATCGAAACAACACGAACTAATCATCAACGCGTCGCGATCGTAATCCCGTTCGAAGCCTCAAATGAGGTGCGTTCACCTCCGAACCTGCTGGTAGATCGGCCGATCGTTACCAGTGCGTCGTTTCCGGTTGCCGCGATCAAGAGCTTTCTACAGCGCGTTCCGAAATTCTTCTACGGAGATGTCCGCCTTGGCCTGCCGGAGGATCGACCTCAACGTCCCCCGTGCAAGCTCATGGTGAAGGGGACGATCACGGTCCGACCCTCCTCGCTGCGGAGCTTGGCGTGGCTCCCTCGTTGGCTCACCTGACGGAAGCCCAACTTGCCGAGCGCCTTGACTGCTTGCTGCCCGGAGCAGACGGGCAGCCCATCCGTCACGCGCTCAGTTCAAGGGTGGTGATGATCGGCGGTTCGATCTCGGCCGGGAGAGGTTCGTCCTCGAAATAGAGCTCGAGAGCCTCCTTGAGGTTCGCCTGAGCCTCCTCAACGGAGCTTCCCTGGCTCGTCACCTCGACCTCGAGGCAGCGCGCCACGTACCAGGAGTTCTCCCGAGTAATCGCAGCCGTGAACCTCAAAACCCCTCCATTCCCGACACCAGACTCCAACCTCCGAGTCGCCTTGGAAGTCTTGAAACTAGGCTAATGGACGAAGCACAGACTTGCACCCGAAGGTGCTTGTGGAATCGGGTTACGCAGTTCGCGAGTGCGAGAACGACATCAACGTGGACGGACGAGAAGCTTGATCGTCGGGGCGAGACGACGCTCAAGACCACAACGTCTGCCGTCCATGAGCCTTTGCGCGCGGGGGGTGCCGGGGTGACATGCCCGACTAAGTGGGCGCGCCGTTTCCCCGAGCGGTCGGGGGACCTGCCGGATACCTGAACGCCTGGATAGTCGCACGCTGTCCGATCGTCGCAACCGTGAGTTTAGTCAGGGTTGACACAACGCCTTGCACGCGCCAGCATGACCCTTGGAAGTAGAGGGGGTTCGCGCCGGCTTCAGGCGCCCGAACTTCATTTTCTAATTGTGTTGATCTCTTGCGCGACGGCGTTCCGCCGGCAGGCGCGTTTTCAACCCTCAGGTTTTCGAGAGGACGCGCATGCAACCCAGAATCAGATTCATTGGCCGCGGCCAGACGTTACGTAGATCACTTCTTCAACTGCTCGGCGTCGTAATTGCATCATCTGCCATGGCCGCATCGGTCGTCTCGTACGCCGCCGGGAGCGAAACAACTAGCTCTCCTTCGTCCGAGGCATCCACGAGGCCATTCCCTTGGGGCGCAGGGACATCTCTTGTGCAACCAATGACCGAGGCTGTTCCTGGGGAAGGCGGACGGGTGGAGGTCGATTCAGTCGAGATGTTTGATCAAGCCGGTGGTTGGGTGCTGGTTGCCCAGGGTTCCGGCGCCGCGGAAGCGATGTCTTACGAGGGGGTTGACGAAACGACGCGGGAGCTCGTTGGCGTCGTTCGTCGGAATCCAGGCAACCACGATGCTGGTGTATTCGTCGAATATGTGCAGGGTTCGCAGATTGCGGAGCCGATGACGAAGTCGTCGCATTCGAACGGGCGCGATCTAGTTGTTCGGAGTCTAGACACCATGAACCCGGACGGGGGGACGGTAGTCGTGGAGGCGGGAACGGCGAGAGAGGAACGAATGTCCTATCGCGGGATTGACAGGGGAAGGTCCGCCTTGGTCGGCATCACCAGACGACAACCTCGCTCGCACGACGACGGGGCCTTCATCGAGTCTGAGCCCGCGGGGATCATGGAGGCAACCACGGCAGACGCTGGCGAAACACACGATGAAGACGAGGCGACGCTCGATCCCGCTGCGGTCCCAGAGCCAATGCTCGGATCGCAGACGACGTTCATTTCGTACTTCGGTGGGTCGGACACGAAGAAAGGGCTCCGGGACGCTGCTGGCGCCTGCATCAAGCCTTCGGGGTCCGACGGCGTTGGAGACTGGTTCAATGATGACTGCTCGCCGCACTCGGCCTGGGACTTTGGAGGTAGTGGGTGGATACATGGTTTCCCGGGCGACTCGACGCAGCGAAATCGCATCTACGAGTCTGGGACGGTAAGCGGCGGCCGGGGTGGCGGGGATGCGGGCTTCCACAAGCTCTTCCAGGTTGCCGCCGGACAGGAGTACGTCTTGGCGGCGAAGGTCAAGCTCAACAACGTAAGCAGGGCCCACCAGCTCGCGTGCAGGGGACGGCTCACGATTCACCAGTACGATGCCGCCGGTAGAATCCTCAAGTACCTAAACTCGAGGGAGGTTTGGGTGCCGTACGAGTGCAATGCCTTCTTGTTCGAAGCCGGGACTGCCCTGCAGTCAGTTGCGACGACACCGTGCACAATGGAAACAAACGCGGTGAAGCTGAAGATCAACGGCCGTGCGCATTCCAAGTCATACAGATGGTTTCGGGACCATGACGACCCCGCGATCTCTGGCGCAGTGACGAAGCCCTCGACCAAAGAGTGGCAGGACGTGGCTGGCTGGGGCCAGGCAGTATTCGGCGAGATCTCTCTGCAGCGAGTCTCGTGAGCCCGTTAGAAGATCTTTCCCCATTTGCGTATGTGAATCTTCGCGTGGCCGCATAAAGTGGAGACCACACGCAGCCTCAGCCTGCGCATGTCGAAGCGTGACCAATGACGGCTGTCGGAGGGAATCCCGCGTGATGAACCAGAAAGGCAAGCGAGTTGCGCTCCTAGGTTTCATGATGCTGTTGGCGAGTGCCGTTGTGAGCGGGCAGGCCAGCCCGGCACACGCCGAGTTCGCCGGGCGGAACGGGCGGATTGTTTTCGGTCGGCCGACGGCTGACGGCGGCCAGAGGTTGGTCACGATCAATCCGGACGGGACTGGCCTCAAGCGGTTCCGTCGTTCGGAGCCGATGGAGCTTGCACCTTCGTGGTCGCCCGACGGCCGCCGAGTGGTCTTCACCTGCGGAGGAATCCGCCGCTACCAGACGCATGAGATCTGCATCAAGCGCGCGGACGGCTCGCGTCACCGGCAGGTTACGAGGAACGGCTTCGATGACTACCTCCCGTCATGGTCGCCGGATGGCAAGAAAATCGTGTTCGCTCGTCATCAGCATGACGAGCAGCTCCCCGGACCCGACGTGCCCCAGCAGTGGGAGATCTATGTGATTAATCGAGACGGGACCGGCCTCACGCGTCTGACGCACCACGCCGAACACGACACGGACCCGCGGTGGTCGCCCGACGGCTCACTAATCCTCTTCACCAGCTATCGCGACGGCCGCGGGGCGCTGTGGGTGATGAGCCCCGACGGATCGGGTGCCAGGGCTGTCTCAGACACGACCGAACTTGCGTGCCGAGCTGGCGATTGGTCGCCCGACGGCGAGAAGATCGTCGCGGAATGTTGGGGCAGCGACCATAGCGGGCTTTACATCATGGATGTCGACGGGACCGACATGGCGCGCGTCGGCGAAGAGGTCTACGCCAATGCTCCGAGGTGGGCGCCCAACGGGAGGCGGATCGTGTTCATGCACACGCCACGAGGACAGGGTCAGTCCGGCATCTACACGATAAAGGTCGACGGGTCCGATCGCCGGAAGGTCTTCTACGACCCCATCGGCGCCTTCGTACCTTCTTGGCAGCCGCTCCCCAACTAGCACAGGCGGACGTCGTTCCGAAGGACGCCGGTTGCTGGGAAGAGAGGGACGACGCACGAACTGCTTGGCTACGTGGGCGCTGCGATGTGCGACCTCGTGAGGTGCGCGCCCTGACTGCGCGGGAGGTTGGGTGGCTGACAAGGTTGTCGACCGCGATGGTAATCCGCGGTTTGGCCGGTCGTGCGCGCGTCCGGACTCGTTGGCGGCTCCCAAACCGGAACGAAATGTCACCGGCCACACCTGGCGCCGCGCCGACGCATTGCTCACCGGCGCAACAGCTGCCTCGATGAGTGGGCGCTCCTCGTCGAATACCCACGCCGGGAAGTACTTGTCGACCTCCGGAGACGAGCCCGTCCACAACGGAGTGGCGTATCTGAGGATGTCGATCTGTAATCCAGACTCGTGACCGGACGGCGCTTCGTCCGACCGACTTCGGGTGCCACGTGCCATGTCCCAGTTGTTCTTCTGAACGCACCACACGCTGACGGAGACTCGCCCAACACTCGATCTGTAGCCGGCTATAGCCGGGCGAGATTGTCTTGACGCTGTTCCTAGAAGAGTGCTCGCTCCGAGCAACGCCAAAACTCCTTCTTCGCCACGTTCCGCTACTCGCGTGGTCCACACTTGGTCCACATTCCATCGCGAAACCGGGGGAATGAGCGCGAAACAGCGACAATCGAAAACCTAGTCTCACCTGCGGAAAAGCTCTAACTGGTCGGGATCCGTCTGCCCTTCATTGGCTCTTACAACGCAGGGGTCGGCGGTTCGAACCCGTCACCGCCCACGACGCGAAGCGCCAGGTCGGGGCGCATTTCTTCCCGCCAAGGGACGTGCCCTGACTCGTCTTCACTTCTCTTAGTCCGCGGATAGTCCGCGCGCCAAAGGAACGGCCCCATCCACGACGGAAGAAGATCTCGCAGGGGTCCTCAGAAGTAGCCTTCGATCATGAGCATCCGGATGGAGGATGTGCTGCTTGAGAAACAACAGAAAGAGCTATTGGCCGATCTCGTTGAAGCGGACCGGTTGATAGAGGATGGTATGCCGCGGCACTTCATCGTTTTGGGGATGCTGCAGGGCTACGTGTTGACGCACCCGAGGATGGAACGAGAAACGATCGATCCAGGCGACGTGCGCACCCTGGAGGAGTACCGGTTGATTCGGCGTATCGCCTCGTCCGGGCGCGACCCCGCCTACGAGGTAACGAACACCGGACGTAGCTATTACGCCTGGATGAAACAGAGCGTGGCTGAGCCGGTCGAGCGCCTTGAGGCCGAGGCCCGTCGACTCGTCCAAGCCGACCGTTTCAGGGAGCGGCATCCCGCTGTACACGAAAGGTGGGCGCAGGCGGAGCGCAAGCTGTGGGAGGCCGAGACGAGTGACCATTTCACCGAAATTGGCCATGCGTGCCGCGAGGCTATCCAGCTTTTCGTGACCGACCTAGTGACGGAGCACGGCGTAGAGGATGCGAATCCAGATCCGCAAAAGACCGTCGCGCGCCTCAAGGCCGTGATGGCGAAGGCCGGAACGCCGACGACGGTGAATGCCTTCTCAGAGGCGCTCCTCGCATATTTCGGCACAGTGAGTGACCTCATCCAGCGACAGGAGCATGGCGCTCAGAAGGAGGGCGCGCCGTTGGCATGGGAGGATGCCCGCCGTGTCGGGTTCCAGACCTTACTGATCATGTTCGAGCTCGACCGTACGCTGTAGGCGTGAGGTAGAGCGAGAACACGGTTAGGTGACTAGCTCAGGCTGGTCGCCGTGCTGTCCAGAACACGTTCTCGAGGTTCTCGTCGAGCTGGGCGCCTAGGCTCGGGAACAGGTGCCCGTATCGATCCATTGTCGTCATGATCGAGGCGTGGCCGAGGCGCGCTTGGATCTCTTTCGGGTGCGCGCCTTGCGCGATCAGGATAGAGGCACAGGTATGACGAAGATCGTGAAATCTCAAGTGCTCGGGTAAGTCGGCCGCGAGTAGCGCCGGCTTCCAGTGGCGCCGCCGGAAGTTGTTCCTTCGAAGCAGACCTCCGTCTCGACCGACAAACACGAATTCGCTTTTAGGCGCGTGCGCGAGATGCGCAGCAAGGATCTCGCACAGGAACGGCGGGATGGTCAGAGTCCGTCGGCTGCTCTTGGTCTTTGTCTCCTCGACGTACCGGGGTGGGCTGCCCCCGACTTCCTCCAACGTTCCGACGATCATTACCTGACGACGAAGGACGTTCAGGTTCTGGCGCTTCAACCCAACGAGCTCGCCCCACCGACAACCGAGGTAGACGGCCGAGTAGATCAATGCCTCGAACATCGGGTCGATCGCGGCGGCAAGTCTCTCGACCTGTGGAGGCTCGAGATACAGGTGCTCGTGACGCTCGGTGCGGGGGAGAGCGATCTTCCGGCACGGAGATTCCGAGATCATCTTGTGATCCACGGCTTCGTCGAGAACGCTGCCGAGGATCCGGTAGCACTGTCTGATCGTCGCCGGAGCCAGTCCCTTGTCCTGCAGGTCCCTGATCCACTCCTGGACGTCGGATTTCTTGATCGCCGCCACGGACATCTCCCCGAATGCCGAGACGACGTGGTTGCGCAGGTAGCTCTCGTCGCGGGTCCAGGTCGAGCGCCGGAGGTTGACCTTCCCCTCGATCCAGTCGGCCGCGATCTCTTCGAACAGCGTCTTGCCCCGGCTGCGATCGATGTAGATGCCGCGGTTGATCTCGTGCTCGACCTGGGTCTTGAAGGCTCGGGCATCCGTGGCCCGCGTGAACGTCTTGGTCCGTTCCCTGCCTGTGGAGGGGTCGCGCCAGCGGACCTGGGACTTGCCTGTTATGGGGTGCTTCCGGATGTGGGCCACCGACGCCTCCCTTCTCTGCTCGTGCGTCTCTTACGGCGCTGTGGAGGAGCACCGGCCCCCTTATAGCCCGCGGGGGTGACACGTCCACGGTCGATGAAGTCCTCAAGGTCCCTCTGGTCGACGCGGACGAGGCGGCCGACCTTTACGTACGGAATGCGCTTCTCGAATACGAGGCGACGCCGGACGTAGGCGGGGGAGACGCTGAGCAGCTCGGCGACCTCCTCGACCGTCAATAACGCCGGTCGCCTGCCGTCAGACATCGGACCCAGCCTCACGTTCTCGTTCCCAGAGGAGGTTTCGCTGGTAGGCGAGAAAGTGGTCGGTCGTCAGCCACGAGTGCTGGATGAGGAGCACCTCGCCGTCATCTCCGAGGTAGGTCTGTCCTCGCCCGATGATCAGCGCGTCTGTGTCCAGGATCTCCATCTGGATCCGCACTTCCTCGGAGGGCCTGTGCATCCTGACGACCTCGTAGACGCGAGCGAGCCTTGCGTCCAGTCGGTTCTTGAATAGCCACCCGGCCGGGTCGTCACCCTCCGGAGTGATCAAGACCTCAAGCGGGATGACGCCCCGCGGTGCCCACGTTTCCACCATCTGGGCAGGTTCATGGTTCTCGTCTCGGTAGAGCACGCGCACATGGCAAAGCCAGTCGGCGACGAACCGCTCGTTGTGCTCGAACTCGAGGTCGATGAAGTCCTCGTAGTCGCGTGGCTTCAATCTCGCAATGAGTACTTCGCGCTGGGAGCGGTCCTCTGTGACCGACCACAGCAGCTTGTCAACCAACTCGTCGTCAGGATCGGCGTGGACCGGCTCCTCCTCGGGATCCTCGCCCTCCGGCCGTGGCCACTCGTCCACGGGGCTCACTCTTCGTCGCCCACTACGCTCAGCTGAGGCAGGTCGATCAGACGAAGGCGCACGTCGTCCCCGATGGGCTCAATCCATTGGGCGGGAGCCCAGTTGCCTCCGAATGGGTCGCGGTCATGAAGCTTCCTGTGACTGGTCGCTACGCAGAGGTTGGTGAACGAGTAGAGATGACGACGGGCGTGTCGTTCTCTGTTCTCGCTCGGGAACATGAACAGAACGACATCGGGAAGGCTGTTTATGTCCTCTGGCCGCCTAGCGTGGTGCTTGTCGTTGGAGACCCACTTGTAGTCCTCGAGTTTGTCCGTGAGCCGGTTGCCGCGCTCCGTTCCGCGGTCTAGCTCCAAAAGGAACGAGCACCTCCCCGACGGTGTTTGGAGGATCCCTTGGGCGTCCGGGCGGACCATCGAACGATTGACGATGTCGCTGTACCACTCGGCGGCGCAGCGGTTCTCGGACCACCACCTGGTCAGGTGATGCCCCTCCTCGTCCCTGCTGCGCGTGATGAGCGTGATGAAGAAGTCGTGGGTCTCGAGGAGGTGGGGGAGCTTGGCGTTGTGAGCTAGCTTCTGATCCTCTGTTATCCGCTTCTTGATCCGCTTGAGGTCGAGGTCGTAGTAGCCGGCGACAATGTATGCACCGAGCTCACCTAGGACGTAGTGGAAGGGAGCGGAGCCCTTCGAGCGTTGAGGCTGGAAACGTCGCACGACGCGTCGTTCGTAGAGCTCGAGCATCCGTTCCCTAGCCTTGCGAGGTTGGGAGAAGTGAAGAGCGGAGAGCTGGTGGATCGTAAGAACGTGATGCTTGTAGAGGTCGAGACAAATCTGCCTGTCCCTGTCGGTGATCCAGTTCGCGGAAGCAAAAACATCTTCAGGAGTTACACGGAGGAGCGTCCGCTTGCGGACGCGACGAGTCTCACCGCCCATCGGACCCCCGGACACATGCGATGACCTGGAACTTCAACGGCAGGCAGGGACGGCCCCGAACGGAACGGGGGACGGCCCAGCGATTGGACCGTGCGTTGGATCCCCAGCTGGACGCGCGATAGGTCGCGATGCCGAGGAAGGCATCCCCAGGCGCCGAGAATGGCGCGGCCGTCGCCAAACCGCCTGACCCGTGAAGACACATCGGTGGCCTCGACGAAGACTTCAATATTGGGGAGCAAAGTCTTGAACACATGCGCCCAGCCAAGCGATCGACCCGAAGAGATTCCGGAGAGATGCCGGAGACCACGACCTGCGAGCGCCGAAGTGGCAGGTCGTACGGCGCGAAAGAAACTTTGGTGAGCTGTCGCGCGAACTCCCCTCTGCGACCGGAGGCATCGCTCTGAGACCCCGGAGATTTGCCGGAGATTTGGCGGAAATTTGCCGGCGGCCGCTCGCCGGCGAGGTCGTCCTCGATCTTGATTGGTTCCTTCCAGTTCTGTTCCACGCGAGCAGCCAAGCAAATGGGTGGAGAGAAGATCGGGAGAGATCGGAGAGATTTCGGAGTGCTCGGCGACCTGGTAGCGCGAAGGACCAGCTAGGAGCGCACGAAAAAATCCTTGAGAATTTCGCTGCAACGATCAACTGGGCACTGTTCACGAGAGACGGAAATCCAACAAAATCCAACAGTCGCGAAATCCAACAGCGCCACCAAGTGTCGACAAGGTCCGCAGGTTTGAACTCGGGCAGGAACCAAACGAAAGGGATGGTCCCGATACAGCTGAGGCAGATCTACGTCCCCGGTGAAAAGATCAGGAGACGATTATGCTTCGGGCGTTCCCGTCCAGAAGGAGGCGTGAAGCATGGCAGAGAGTAACCGTTCCATCGTCGAGCGTTTCGAGAAGGCGTTCGCGGCTAACGACATCGCAGGCATCCAGGACGCTTGCCATCCCGATCTCGTCGATCACAATCCCTTGCCCGATCAGAAGCCGGGACTCAGCGGATTCAAGGAGACGGTCGCGTTCTACAAGTCGGTCTTTCCCGACTCGCAGGTCGAAACGATCCGACGCTCCCCAACAGTTCGCTCAAGTTCTCGAGACGGCCGTTCTCAGTGAACGTGTCCCGGGTATCGAGGCCGACGCCGGAATCCCGCACAGGAAAAGGAGGCATCAATGTATGCAATGACCTCGTACTTCTCCATGCCGGAGGACACCGACTGGGACGAGATGCGCCGACTCGCGCAGGAGAGAGCGGTCCCTTATCAGTCGGTCCCCGGGATGCGATCGAAGGCCTTCATAGTCGACACCGAGCGCGGCCTCTACGGAGCCAACTACGTCTGGGAGTCGAAACAGGCAGCCGACGAATTCCTTGAATCCGAGCTGTTTCGGGGGATTGTCGAGCGTCTGGGACAGCCCGACCTGCATGTCATGGAGGTTCCCGCCTACCTCGAAGAAGGAGAAATCGTCTTCCTCAGTGATCTGACCGGTGTGTCGGAGGTCGACGCATGAGACATCGACGGTGCGCTGGCGCGCATACATCACGCCGGCCCCGAACTCATCGTTGGCGGACCCAATCACGGTCCGATGGGGGCGCATACCTAGTCAGCAGCAGCGGGCTAGGTATTCCCTTTCCCTCTGCCGAACTACTGGGTCTTACCAAGATGGATTGGAACAATGATGCCCTCTACGACAGGCTTCCGGTCACGACTGAGTACGCGCGCAAACTTGCCCGCACCGCGACAGGAGCGCGGGTCCAAACTGGCATAGATGTCGCACGGCTCTTAGTTGGGAGTCCTGCCAACGGCCTTCATCGCTCTCCTCCTCGATCGTCTTCCAGGACAACTCGAGGATGAAGCGGTGGTCTCTTGTTTTGTCGGATTTCGCGCCTTGCCGATGTCCGCCTGTTACACCGCGTCAAACGGCCTAATTAAGCCCTTGATCCGTTGGTCAGGCTTGGAAGTACTACAATGACGTTCCGATCTCTAGGGAGACTGAGGACCTACTACTCACCCAGATGGCCCGCCGCCACCGCCTCAATCTCTGCGACCGCCAGGTCGGATGCTGTCTCGTCGGCGATGACGGACGCGATCCGCGCTGCAGCTGTGGCGCAGCGTCGATCTGCGAGGACGTCGCGGATCGCGGTCGTGATGGAGTCGATGGGGGCGTCTGGGTTGAGGCGTCGACCCGCTCCGGCGTGGACGACGCGCGCGGCGACATCCAACTGGTCGCGTCCCATCGGCAGACAGACGAGCGGGACCCCCGCAGCGAGCGACTTGATAACGGTCCCGTGCCCGGCGTGAGTCACCGTTAGTACTGCCTCGCGTAGCACGTCGGCGTGCGGGGCGGACTGCACGACCTGTACATGCGGGGGAGCGTCGACGCTCGCAGGGTCGATCGCGAGACCCGTTGTCACGACCCCGCGGATTGGCAGCGGGCGCAGCGCGGCGACGATCCGCTGCAGCAGTTCAGCCTGATCCTGGAACTTGGAGCTGAGGGCCACGAGGATGAGCGGGTCGTCGCCTGCGGGCGCGCGCCACGGCTGCACCCACGACGGGTCATACAGGCGAGGCCCGACATGCTTGACGACCGGTGGCAGCGGGCCGAGGAAGTCAAACGCGCGGCTGGTCAGCACGAGGACCCGTGCGGCGCTACGGCCCTGGTCGAGCACGTGCTCGAGCGGCGCGAGTCCGTGCTCGGCGCGGGCGGCGTTTAGCGCGGGTAACGCCTCGTCCCACGCCGCGAGCACGAGCGCGCCGACCTCTCGGTCGCGCGCCTGCTCCTCGGATGTCGTGGCGGGAAGGTATCCCTGACCAAACGGCGGGACGCCCGGCGCCGGGATGACGTTGATCGTCGGGTTGAGCACGACGGCAGGGATCTGCGCCGCCTCGGCGGCGACGAGCGGTCCGAAAAGGAGCAGCTCGCTGAGCACGACAGCCGGCCGGCGGCGCTCGATCTCGTCGCGCACATCGGCCGCGTACAGGCGGGCCGGGCCGACGGCCAGACAATCCCGCATGCGAGCGAAGTTGCCAACGGGATCGCCGGCCTCCCAGTCGCGGATGAAGTCGCCGTCGCGCCCGTGCCCGCTGCGCTGCGGCGCACGCGTCCAGCTCAGGTGCCGCGCTCCCGCCGCCTCGATCTCGGGCCGCAGCAGATTGTCGGCCAGGACCCGCACGGTGTGACCCCGCTGCACGAGGGCGCGGGCGACGCTCATCAGCGGCGGCGTGGTCCCTGCGCCATCCCAGGTCGTCATCAGGAACTCGGTCATGTTTGCCTCCTTAGCGAACATGCAGCGCGGCGACGAGCTCGCGCATGGCGGTGATGGTCTGTGCTCTGCTGAGGCCCTTATCTCGTCGTAGGAGCTTCCACGTGTAGACGTCGCAGACCACGACGAGCTGGGCGAGCCTGCGCTTGCGCTGCTGGCCTTCCAGCCCCTCGAGCGCCGCGCCGAACATGTGCTCCACCCACTCCTGGTGACGGCGACGCCCGAGCGCGAGCACTGGCTCGACGACCGAGATGCGCCCCTCGAGCGCCAGCATCCGCAGGGTCATATCGCCGGTGCGCTCGTAGTCGTCGATCAGCGTCGCGATCGCACGCTCCGGATCCACCCCCCAGCGGGCGCGATCGATGCTCGCAGCCGTGCGTTCGCACGCGGCCGCAAACAGCGCCTCCTTGGTGGCGAAATGGTTGACGACGGTCTGGAGCGCAACACCGGCCGTCGACGCCACGTCGCGCATCGTGACGTCCTCGTACCAGTTTCCATTGAAGGCCTCTGCCGCCGCTTCGACGATGCGCTCCCGAGTCGCTTGCGCTGCTGCGGCCCGAACAGACATTCGATAGGTTCGTGTTCTAGTCATTAGAACGACATTACAGCAGAAAGGTCTGCAGCGGTCAAGGCCCTTCTCCGCGTCGCTAACGTCGCGACACCCTGCGAACTCGAGAGTTCGCGCGAGCGGATCGTCGAAGCCCAGACGCGGCTGGCAAGAACGGTGTCGCGCTTTCCTAGGAGGAAGCAGCGAAGGCAGCGACGACAGCGCGCCAAGTGATCTTCCGAATGAGCCTCGTTCTCGATAGGAATACGCCTGTGCTCGACCGTCTGACCCTGCTGGTCCGACTCGGGTTGGGCGGGCGGATCTCGACCGGGCGTCAGTGGGTCACCTGGATCCATGTTCGAGACATGCTCAGAGCCCGTCAGTTCGTCGTAGCTAACGCAGTCGAGGGAGTGGTCAACCTCAGGAGCCCGAACCCAGTACAGAACGAAACGCTGATGAAGGAACTCCAGAAAGCACTTGAACAGACCCTGGGCACCACCGGCGCCGGCGCCATTGGTCAAGGTAGCGGCCTGGTTGATGGGCTCCGATCCGGAGATCGCATTGACCGGGAGAAGATGCCTACCAACGCGCTTGATGGAAGCGGGATTTGATTTTGAGGTGCCTGACTTGCGCGCTGCATTGATGACTTGTTCGGGCCCGGGGACCGCGAGAGGACCGCGGGTCAGGACAAGTCACGGCAGTCGAAGGCAATGTTGAGAGACAAGAAATCAGGTGGCTGAACTGCACAAACGCAAATTTGCCCTGGTAGCGCGTTTGCTACGTTCCTCACTTACAACGCAGGGTCGGCGGTTCGAACCCGTCAGCGCCCACCAACACCGCCCACTTCAACACTGCGCAAGTAGACGCGTCTCAGGCTACGGGACCGCTAGAGGACGCGTGGGCCCGTGGCGACCATTAGCACAACTTGATCGGGGGCTCGCCTGGGTGCCTCCTCACCCTATGAAACCGTTGGTTCGGACGTCCAGCGGGCGCGGGGCCGCAGATTTTACGGCCCGAACACCGGCGGTGGTCGACCGACCGGTACCCACCCGCTAGCCTTGGCTCTAGTGGGGACGGCAGCGGAGCACAACGTCACGATCACAGGGCGCTCGGACGGCCAACCGATGGTCTTCGCGCACGGTTTCGGCTGCGACCAGAACATGTGGCGCTTGGTCGCCCCCCACTTCGAGGACGATTTCAAGATCGTGCTCTTCGATCTCATGGGCTACGGCGGCTCAGACCTCAGCTCCTATGATCCGGAACGGTACGACTCACTTCAGGCGTACGCCGACGACGTCCTGCGGATCTGCCACGAGCTCAGGCTCACCGATGTGATCTTCGTCGGGCACTCCGTGTCCGCGATGATCGGCGGTCTCGCGGCCGCGGCAGAGCCCTCGCTCTTCGCCAAGCTGGTGTTCGTCGGTCCCTCGCCGCGCTACATCGATGATGACGACTACGTGGGCGGCTTTGGCGAGGAGGACATCAGGGAGCTCCTCGACTCCCTCGAGAGCAACTACCTGGGGTGGTCGAGCGCCATGGCCCCTGTGGTCATGGGCAACCCCGAGCGACCCGAACTCGGCGAGGAACTGACCGAGAGCTTCTGCCGCACCGACCCAGCGATCGCGCATCGCTTCGCGCGCGTCACGTTCCTCTCAGACAACCGCGCCGACCTGGCGCAGATCAAGACGCCAACACTGGTGCTGCAGGCGAAGAAAGACGCGATCGCCCCCGTGGCCGTTGGCGAGTTCGTGGCCGAGCAGCTGCCGCAATCGACCTACGTGCTTCTCGACGCCATCGGGCACTGCCCGAACCTCAGTGCGCCGGAGGCGACCGTTTCGGCCATCTCGGCATTCGTCCGTGACCGATAGTCGTTACAACACCTCCAAGACGGACGTCGCGCTCGACGGGTTCTACACCGCGCTCCTCGACGACGACCCGTCGGCGCTCTACGAGCGGGCGCCTTGTGGCTACCTGTCGACCACGCCGGACGGAAGCATCGTCAAGGTCAACCAGACCTTCTGTGCCCTCACGGGCTACGCGAAGGGGGAGCTCGTCGGCAAGAGGAGGTTCGCAGAGCTTCTGACCGTGGGTGGGCAGATGTATCACGAGACTCACTTCGCGCCGATGTTGCAGATGGAGGGACAGGTGCGCGCGATCGCACTGGAGGTCGTGCGAGTCGACGGGGAGCGTCTCCCCGTCCTCGTAAACGCAGTACTCGAGCGCGACGATGCAGGTAATCCGGTAATCGTGCGTACCGCCGTCTTCGACGCGACCGATCGACGCGAATATGAGCGGGAGTTGCTACGCGCCAAACAGCGCGCGGAGGAATCAGAGGCGCGCGCGCGGGCGCTCGTCCACACGCTGCAACAGACGTTGATCCCACCGGAGCCGCCGGACATCCCTGGCCTCGACGTGGCGGCCGCCTTCCGTCCGGCCGGTGTCGGCGACGAGATCGGCGGGGACTTCTACGACGTTTTCCAGATCGGCACCGGCGACTGGGCGGTGGCGATCGGCGATGTATGTGGCAAGGGTGTGGAGGCCGCGGTGATCACGGCTCTGGCTCGTCACACGATCCGCGCCGCCGCGGTGCACTCGAGCCGTCCCTCCGAAATCCTCGCGATCGTCAACGAGGTCCTGCTGCGCCACGAGAGTGAGCGCTTCTGCACGATCGCGCTCATGCGCCTGCGGCAGACCGGCGGCGACTGGACGGCGACGGTCAGCTCCGCCGGTCATCCCCTGCCGCTCGTCTGCACCGAGACGGGAGAGGTGCGCGAGATAGGAGGTTTTGGGGCATTGCTGGGCGTCTTGCCGCAAGCCGGTCTGACCGACGACGATGTCTCGCTGCGTCGCGGAGACTCGTTGTTCCTCTTCACGGACGGCGTCTTGGAGGCGCGCGCAGGCAGCGATTTCTTCGGCGAGGAAAGACTCAAGGCCGCATTACCCGGCCTCGCAACCTCTGCTTCCGCCATGGCCGACGGCATCCTCGACGGAACCCTGCGCTTCCAATCGGGCGTCACGAGCGACGACATCGCGCTGGTTGCCGTGCGCATTCCCTAGCGACAACGCGGCTTTGCTCGTGGGCGAGGCGTCACCAGAGCGAACCCGCGAATGGGAATGCGATCGATCTGAACTCGAGATCGATCCAGATCTCGGTGATGAGATCTTCCGAATGCAGCCCCCGATCGGACAGCAATTCAGGAGTCCCTAAACACACATTGGGACCGCGAGTGAAACGGGGACGAGACAATTCACGGCAACCCACGGCACGTTGAGTGACCCGAGTCCGCGGGCGCGATAGGCGGTTCGCTCGAGGTGAGTAGGAGGAGAGCTTGGCTCAGGAGGCTGGGCTCAACTCACCGCTTTCTTCACGAGCGCGCCGATCCTTTTCTCTTCGGCGGCGCTCAACTCCTTAAGCGCGAAGGACGTCGGCCACATGCCGCCTTTGTCGAGGTTCGCGGTGTCGCTGAAGCCGAACGTCGCGTACCGCGACTTGAACTTATCCGCGCTTTGGAAGAAGCAGACGACCTTGTCGTCCTTGGCGTACGCGGGCATCCCGTACCAGGTTCTCGACGAGAGGGATGGAGCGTTGGCTTTGATGATCGCATGGATCCGCGTGGCCATGGTGCGATCCCGTTCCGGCATCTCGGCGATCTTTTCGAGTACGGCGCTTTCGCTGGCTTCCGCCTTCAGCTCTCGGGCTCGCTCCTTCATCGCGGCTCGTTCCTCGGCCGTGAATCCCTTGTTGGACTTCTTGCCGGTCGCGGTGGTTCTCTTGGCGGACTTCTGCGAAGCCTTCTTTGCGCTCATCGTTTCCTCCTGTGCGGGCTGTTATGCGGCGACACTAGCCGGTGCGGACCGCTAGCGAGAGGCGGTGGTTTACCCGATGTGCGGTAAGTCGGTCGTGAGTTCAGGCGAAGAGTGCAACTACTTCATCTGGGTCCGAGTTGGCGACGGCCATCTTGATGGCGTCGGGCGCTGCGTCCACGCTCGGAAGAACCGACAAACCTGTCGGAGCTTTCCGCGGCTAGGTCGGTCGGTACGTCAGCATTACGCCCCCGGTGCTCGTAGTCGACGAGTCGACGAGCTCGAGTTTCGTTAGCTGATCGTTGTCCCGGAACAGCTTCTTTCCGCTCCCTAGGAGAATCGGGTACATGGTCAAGAAGTATTCGTCGACGAGATTGTTCTTCATCAAGGTCTGAACCAATTCCCCACTGCCCAACACCGCGATCCGCTTGCCGGGTAGTTCCTTGAGCGTGCGCATCTCTTGGACGGCATCGCCCTCGATCACTTTCGTGTTTTTCCATCCAGGATTCCTTAGCGTCCTTGAGACGACGTACTTTGCAGTGTTGTTCAGGTGATCCGTGAATGGAATCTCTCTTGGCGCGGTCGGCCAATACGCGGCGAAGTTCTCATATGTCTTACGACCGAACAGGTAGGCATCCGTCACGGCCATACTGTCGGCGATACTCTCCGCGAGGCCCTCGTCGTGGTAGGGGACCGCCCAGCCGCCGTGCTTGAACCCGCCTTCGGTGTCCTCTTCGGGTTGTCCCGGGGCCTGCATCACACCGTCGAGCGACAGGAAATCGATAACAACGAGTTTCCTCATAAATCCCTCCTAGCTGCGAAGCGTTGATACCTCCGAACAGACTCCAGGGGAGAGAAAAACTCATCGGTAACCCTTCGATTACGCTGGCCCTCTGATGTCATCTGAATGCCCACGCGGGCGCTCATTTTGGATCTTCGGCCTGGCCTCCGGCGGTATCGCCGCGGGGCACTCGCTCGCCTTCTTCCTGGCGCGCGCCGGCGACGAGGGGCACCGATCTGTGGCGTCGGGCGGCCACGGGCATTGGGACGAGCTTGTGGCGGTGTGCATTCTTGCTGCACTTGCGGGGCTCCTCATGTTCGGAATCAGGTGGGCGCGCGCGCCGAGCGCGGCCGGGGAGGCGAGCTCGCTGTTCGCACCGCTCGCGATCCGATTGGGGGCACTCCAGGCGGGCGGCTTCATCGTCCTCGAGGCGGCCGAGCGGGTCCTCGCACGCGCTCACGCCCACGCCCTTCCGCTTTGGGAAGAGCCGGTGATATGGATCGGCCTTGCGTTGCAGGCGGTTGTCGCCGTTGCCGGCGCTTTGCTCCTTTTGGTCTTGGCTCGAACGGTCGACGCGGTGCGGTTGCGCACCCGCGGCCCCAGCGCGGCTACACGGCGGGTTTCGTCGTGGCCCGAACCGTCGGTTCCCCTGACGGCGCCGCGATTGACGATGGCGTCCGGCGGACCCTCCTTCCGAGGACCGCCCGCTACCAAAAGGTAGCCGGTCCCAACGCGCACTCTGCGCGGGTCGTACGACGCTCTGCTGGTCCGGAGGTTCGTATCGACGACTACCGATTTGAAGGAGCAGGATTGATGAAGATATTTCTTACAGGCGCGTGTGCCTGCTTTGTGCTGCTGTACGCCGCGCCGGCCATTGCCCACGTGACCATCCAACCCAGCGAGGCGCCGGTGGGATCGTTTCACGCATTCGTGGTGCGCGTGCCGAACGAAAAAGACGACGCCGCGACAACGCGCGTCGAGGTGAAGCTGCCGCCGCTCGCGTTTGTCGCGTTCGAGAACGTGGCCGGATGGGATCGACGCGTGAAGATGACCGAGCTCGACGAGCCGCTGGTGGTGTTCGGCAACGAGGTCACCGAGGTTCCCGGCACCGTCGTGTGGACCGGCGGAGAGGTCGAGCCCGGCGAGTTCCAAGACTTCGGCTTCTCGGCGAGGATGCCGGACGAGGCGACCACGCTCACCTTCGAGGCGATCCAGACGTATGACAACGGCGACGTCGTTAAGTGGGTGGGGCCGCCTGACGCCGACGAGCCGACCGCGCAGGTGAGTGCCATCGATATCGGAGCCGGCGAAGACCAAGGCGAATTGGGCGTCATCGCCGATTTGCAAGCCCGGGTGGCAGATTTGCAGCAGCAGCTAGACCAAGCGCCGCAATCATCCGGGACGACGGCGACGTTGCTCGGGGGAGCGGGAGTTGCCGTGGGTTTGCTGGCGCTCGCGGCCGCATTTCGGCGGACGCGCTAGGCGCACCATGACCATTCGTCGTTGTGTCGTATCCGCTTTATCGGCGAGCGCCTTTCTCGCCCTCGTTGCCGTACTCCCCGCGTCGGCTCACGCGGAATACAGGTCTTCGGTCCCGTCGAAGGACGCCACCGTCGACGCCATGCCGGGGGAGATCGTGATCACCTTCAGCGAACCTCCCGCCGCTTCTGCCGCCGTAGAGATCCTCGACGGCTGCGATCGCGACGTCGCCGGGGTCGCTGCCGCGAGCAACTTGACGCTCGAGACCGACGTGACCGAGGGACAACCGGGGCGTTGGACGGTCGGCTATTCCGTCGTCTCCGCAGTCGACGGCCACAGGACCAACGGGCGCTTTGCGTTCACGGTTGAGGGCGAACCGGACTGTGCGGCCGCATCCGGGAGAGACGATCCCGGCCGGGATGGGACCGACGAAGGTGGGGGCGATTTTCCGATTATCTGGATCGCGGTCGGAACCGTCGCCCTGATCGCGATCGCCTATGCCGTGCGCAGGTTTTCTCTGTGATGACGAGCCACGTCTCGCCTGTGAACAAAGGGAGTGATTCGTATTGAACGTGGTGCGATCGAAGCTGTTCGTGGCGCTAGTGATCGTGAGCGCCTTCACCGCATGCGGAGGCGGCGACGATAGCGCCGGCAACGGCGGCTCGCCGCCTGTGCCCTCCGCGTCCGCAGACACCGAAGGAACGAAGGCGGCTTCGCAACCGGCCGATGCCGCCGCCGTCATCGACGTCCGCGTCATGAGTGGCGAGGTGACGGGTGTCGACGACATCGTGGATGTAGCCGTGGGCGACGATGTCAGGCTCGAGGTAACCGCGGACGTCGATGATGAGGTTCATGTCCACGGCTACGACCGGGTCGACGCCGTCGCTCCCGGCAACAACGCGGTGCTCAGGTTCACCGCCGACATTCCCGGAGTATTCGAGGTCGAGCTCGAGTCGGCCGGTACCGTGCTGTTCGAACTCAGGGTGCGGTGATGGAAGACGTTTTCCTCGCTCATGGGCTCGGCGGGCGCTCGGATCTGCCGGTGCCGCTGTGGATGGCGCTCTACGGAGCCGCGGCCGCGGTCGTGGTGTCCTTCTTCGCCCTGGTGGCGTTCTGGCGCAGCCCGAGACTGACCGGCGCCCGCGCCGGACGCGCCCTGCTCCCTCGGCTGCAGCGCATCGTCGATGCGCGCTTAACCAGGTCTGCGTTGAGGGTCATCGGCGTGTTTGCATTCGGCGTCACAGTTGTGGCCGCTCGAGTTGGGTCCAACAATCCTTTTGAGAACCCCGCGCCGACATGGTTTTACGTGTGGCTGTGGGTCGGCCTCGTTCCCGCATCGCTCCTGTTGGGCCCGGTATGGCGCGCACTCAACCCGCTGCGCGCCTTCTCCGCCGGCATCTCCCGGCTCGCCGGCGATCCGGAGCAGCAGTTCACCCGGGATTATCCCGACCGCCTCGGATACTGGCCCGCAGTCGCAAGCCTCGTCGCCTTCCTATGGCTCGAGCTTGTTTATGAGCGCGCCGCGGAGCCGCAAACGGTGTTGGGCTTCGTGGTGCTGTACTCCCTCGTCCATCTCATCTTCGCCAATCGCTACGGCGAGAAATGGTTCGCGCGCGCCGACGGCTTCGAGGTGTACTCGACACTCATCGCACGGTTGTCTCCGCTGGGGCGACGAGACGACGGATGCCTGGTGGTGCGCAACCCGTTCGACGGGTTGGCCGGATTGCAGGCGGAGCCGGGGTTGGTCGCGGTCGTCTCCGTCTTGCTCGGGTCGACCGCGTTCGACGGTCTGACTCGGACCGGGTGGTGGGCGGATGTCACCGAAGGAACCGCGGGATTCGAGAACGCCGTCTTCGGGACCGCGGGACTGGCGGCCGCTATTGGGCTGGTCGCGGCCACCTATCTGGGAGCGACCCGCGTGAGCGCCGCGCTCGCGCGCCGTACCCCCGACCACGGCGACCTCGCGGCCCGCTTCGTGCACTCACTCGTGCCGATCGCGATCGGTTACACGATAGCCCACTACTTCTCGCTGCTCGTGTTCCAGGGCCAGGCCGGTTACCTCCTTGCTTCGGACCCGTTCGACAGTGGCTGGAACTTGTTTGGGACGGCCGGCCGGCAGATCGACTACCTCGTCGTCTCGACGCAGGCGATCGCGCTGGTTCAGGTGGCGGCGATCGTCATCGGACACATAGCGGGCGTCGTGGCCGCGCACGATCGCGCCGTCGGAGTTTTCACGGGCGCCGACAAGACGCGCAGTCAGTACTCCCTTCTGGCGGTCATGGTCGTCTACACGATTGCCGGCATAGCGTTGCTGGTGGGAACGTGAACGACGTGATCGTCCTCGCTCACGCCGGCGAGGAAGCACTGCCGGTGTTCATTCCGCTCGTCGTCATCGCGGTGCTCATCGCGATCGCGCGCAGACGCGGTGAAGGGGACCGAGGTGAAGATGAAGATTCCCGCGAGCCGGATTGAATGCCGAACCGAGGAATCCTCCGCAGCGGCGAGATTCCCCGCGATCCATTTCTCTCTGCAGCAACTCAAGGATGCCGGGCGGTCGTCGCCGACGGGTTCCGCACACGCATGACCGACGATGCCCGTGGCGCGCTCGGCACCTTTGCCTGAACGCTACCTGGGGAACGTAGCGGTGAGCGTTCCCTGGGTGGGAACTCCTCCGCCGGGTGCGCATGCTCCGGCTTCGAGGATCACGGAGATCGACCCGGCTCCCTTGGGAAGCCGAACGGGCTTTTCGGTGGCACCGCAGAATCGAACTATGCCGCTGCCGACCTCGATGCGGCCGCCCACCACCCGGCCGCTGTCGTCTTCTGCCTCGATCACCACGCGCGTATCCCGCGAATGGATCATGAAGCAGGCACCTCCGATGTAGGTACCGGACGTGGAGGCGCACCGGTTCGTCCCCTGCACCGAGCCGATGGCTACGGCGCCGGCGGCCACGTAGGGTTCGGTGACGACGCGTGCTCTTCGTTCGCGGCCGACGGCCGGAGGGGCGAGAACACTCGTCACCGCCACAACTCCACAAGCGATGGCTCGAGCGTGCTTCATCGTCGTCCTTCCGCCTTTCGGTCGCGGCATCACGTGAGGGGGCGACAGGTTACCTCGCAAACGGCCAAGGGGCGTCGCCGGTCTTCTGATCACACGTCTGCGTTCAAGTGCGCGTTCAGGTACGCCTCGACTTCGGGGGTCGGTGGTTGCAGGATGTGTCGAACCCATGCGTCTCTTTCGAAAGCGACGACCGCGAGATCCCAGCTGCATGCGGTGAGCTCGTCATCACGCACCGGGCGGAGCTCCCACGCGTCGCCTCTTTCGGCAAAGAACATCTTGTGATGGAGCTCATCTTCGTTTTCCCACCAGTCCACGAAGGCGACCGAAGAGGTGCGGCCCTGGTGGGCGCAGATAAAGCCGATCCCATAACGAAAATCACTCCGCGGAGGCTGGGGAAGGATCGCTCTTGCAGCCGCCTTGACCGCCTCGATGAGCTTTTCATCGGGCGCCGGTGAATCGTACGCGATCCCGTACACCTTCAGTCGCCACCCGTCCACACTCCACAGCTCTCGAAGCCGAATCGGGCGCGGCCGGTAGTTGCCGTGGAGCTCAATTGATGCCGCCGGGCCCTTGATCACGACAGCGGACGCTCGTGGAAGGGGGCCCGCTCCGGCTTGACTGCACGCACGATCGTCGACGCGAACCCTTTCGCCACCTCATGGCTGTCGCTTATCGAGACATTTTCGAACCCGGCTTGCTCGAGCTCGCTTACGTAAGCGGTTCGGTCCAACGCAGTCGCAAGACATGGTGACCCGCTGTAAAGCCGGTCACGAGTGCTCGGATCGATTTCCTCTTCCGCGACCAGATCCGCAATGGCTATGCGTCCGCCGGGGCGCAGCACCCGAAACATCTCGGCGAACACCGCGGGTTTGTCCGGCGAAAGGTTGATGACGCAGTTGGAGACGACAACGTCGATCACCGCCTCCGGCAACGGAATATCTTCTATGTATCCCTTTAGAAACTCCGCGTTTCGAACGCCGGCCTTGCGCTGGTTTTCCCGCGCGAGCGCAAGCATCTCGTCGGTCATATCGAGCCCGTAGGCCTTCCCCCCGGGGGCAACGCGCCGGGCGGACAGCAACACGTCGACGCCGGCGCCGGAACCCAGATCCAACACGTTCTCCCCGGCTCGAAGATCCGCAAGAGCGATGGGGTTAGCGCATCCGAGGCTGCCTTCTACCGCCCCTGCCGGTATTCCCTCGATCTCGGCGGGGTCGTAGAACGTGATGCCGCACGTTCCGCCGTCCTTCATCGTGGGATCGGCCCCCGTACCCGCCGCCGCGGCGTACCGCGTCCGGATTGCCTGCCGGCGGTCGGTCATCTCGGCTCCTTCCGTCGCGCTGGGCGCGACCGCTTCGACCGCGAACGACGTCGCGGACTCTCGATCGACCACGGCGGACCCTTTGCCGCGAGCACTTCGCCGCGGGGGAGCCGGCCCATCACGAGCTCGGCGGCCGAAGGAAAGCAGTCGAGACAGCGCTCGTTGATGCGGAAATAGCTTGCGGTTCCTTGCCGTTCGACGTGAACGAAGCACGTGTCGGCCAGCACGCCCAGGTGATGCGACACCGTCGACTGGCCGATGTCCAACCGATCCACGAGCTGCCCGACGGTCATCGGCCGCCGCGCCGTCGCAAGGACGTTGAGGATCAAGATGCGCGAGGGATCGCTCAGACAGCGAAACCATTGCGCCCACACCTCTGCCGAATCGCGGGAGACATTCATCGATAATCGACGATAATCGATTAAAGCTCCCACCGCAACCGGAGTCTTTTTCTGCCCGAGGGGCAGGAGATATCTCTACTGCTGCCGAATAGGACAAAACCGGCTGAATCAACTCAAGGGGGAGGGCCTTCATGTTTCAGCTTCGTCGCGCGCCTATCGGCGCGCTCGTTCTGCTAACACTGCTTCTATCGCTTTTTGCACTGCCGCAATCGTCCCGTGCTTCCAACTCGTCACCGCAAGACTCCGGCTACGACCGCGACCACATCCTCGTCGGGTGGGACCGCAGCCTGCCGGAGCAGGCACGCGCCGACGTTCATGCGCGCGAGGGAGGGAAGGTTGCGAACCGCATCGAGGCAATCGATGTAGACGTGGTAAAGATCCCCGAGAACCAGGACCCGAACGAGTGGGTCGCTCGTTACCAGCGGCACCCTCAGGTTGCATTTGCCGAACTGAATTACGAGGCGGAGCAGACGTCGGCGCCGTCCGACACCCTGTTCAAGGATCAGTGGGGCTTCCACAACACGGGACAAGCGGTGACCGGGAGCTTCGTCAAAGGAGTATCCGATTGGGACGTCGACGCCCCCGAGGCATGGGATGCGGCGTTCGGGGCGGGCAGCTTTCCGTCGACGGGCGGGACGCGGGTCGCGATCATCGATACCGGAATCGATCTCGCACACGTCGACCTCCTGAACAAGACGAAGGCGTGCGCCTCGGCGCTCGCTGCGATCGGCGTCCTGACGAACGGGACCTGCTCCGACGACAACCTGCACGGCACTCACGTCGCCGGAACGGTCGCTGCTCACACCGGCAATGGTCTGGGCGTTGCAGGCACGTCTCCCAATGCGGAGCTCGCCATTTGCAAGGCTCTCAACGGCGCCGGCGTCGGGTTCGTCGCCGACATCGCCGCATGCATCGATTGGTCGTGGAAGACCGCCGGCGCCAAGATCATCAGCATGAGCCTCGGGTCCGAGAAGGGCACGAGCACGGAACAGCGCGCGGTCAAGGACGCGGACGCAGCCGGCGTCCTGATCATTGCCGCCGCCGGCAACGGCTACGACTCGGCTCCCAACTATCCCGCGTACTACCCCGAGGTTATGTCGGTCGCGTCGTTCAACCAGGCGGGGGTGATCTCCGACTTCTCTACCTGTAACTCGGACGTAGAGATCGCCGCGCCCGGAGAGGATGTCTGGTCCACGTTCCCGGAGAACACGTATGGCGTGATCAGCGGGACGTCGATGGCGACTCCGCACGTTGCGGGAGCGGCCGCGCTGGTGATGTCCGAGCTCGGTCTCGACGCGCAGCAGACCCGCTCGAAGCTGAAGACCACCGGAGTCGCCGGGCTGTCGACCGGAGGCCGCAAGGAATGCGCCTCGTACCCTGCGCTCAATCTCGCCGCCGCCGTCGGCGGGGGAGGATCGACGACGCCTCCGTCGACCGATCCGGGGGCCATTTCGGGAACCGTTAGCGACCAGCAGTCGAAGGCCGGCATCTCCGGAGCAACCGTCGACTGCGGCACCGGCGGCAAGACGACGACCGCGAGCACGGGAAGCTACTCGCTCACGAACGTCCCCGCGGGAAGCTACACCTGCACCGCGTCGGCCACCGGATACCGGTCCAAGTCGCAAAGCGTCAGCGTGACGTCCGGCGCCACGACGACGGCAAACTTCGCCCTGAGGGCACGCTAAAGCTGAGCGCGAAAAGGGGCGGGACTTCGGTCCCGCCCCTCTTTGATGAGAGCCTTTGCTGCCTTTATGTGCGAGAGCTGTCGCCGGGCGAGCGCCGGGGCACAAAAAGCCCTTACGGGGCCGAGTCCTTGCCGGCGGCGATGTTCTTCAGCTTCGAACCGACGGACACCTTCACGGTCTTGGTTGCCGGGATCTGCATTTCTTCACCAGTCTGTGGGTTGCGCCCGGTGCGGGCGGAGCGCTGTCCCTGCTCGAACGAGATAAAGCCGGGAATGGTGATCTTGTCTTGTCCGGTCGCGGCGACACCTGCGACAACCTCGTAGAAACCTTTGAGCGTTGCGTCGACCGATTTCTGATCGACTCCGCTGCGATCGGCGATTGCACTGACGAGCTCGCTTCTGTTCACGCGGCATCCTCCCGGCTCGGTGGCTAGGAGAAATCCTTATCACACCCGGCGGTACCGTTACCGGGAGGGGCTGCGGTCGTGCCGAACGGGCAGGACATCGGGGGGCGCCGGCGAAACCCAGGCGATATGGGCGGGCTATCGCTTCGGAGGATGGCGGCCGTGATCGTCGCCGCAGGGGTGGCGGCGGCGGGCGTGCCGGCGGCGGCCACCGGCGTCATGAGCAGAAACGTCCAGTGGGTCCGCACCGTCCCGTACGACGCGGGTCTCGCCACCGGGGCCCGTCTGGTCGACGATTACCTCTACGTCGCAGGCTCGACCCGCCTCTCCATCTACGACGTCTCCGATCCGGCAGACCCGGTGCGGGTCAGCACGACGCCGTACCCGTTCCAGTTCGCCAACGAAGATGTGGACACCAACGGCTCGGTCCTGCTCATGGCCGACGATCAAGTGCGGGGCGGACTGCACGTATGGAACGTCGAGGACAAGCGCGCTCCGAAGGAGGCCGCCGTGCTGGGCGGGCTCATCGATCATACGTTCTCTTGTGTGCTCGACTGCAATTGGGCTTACGGGGCGCTCGGGTCGATAGTGGATCTGCGCGACCCGGCGCGCCCGAGGCTTGCCGGAAGCTGGGCGCCGGGAATGCGCCGTGGCGACGGCTTCGATGTGACGGAGGTTGCGCCGGGCCTCGTCGTCACCTCGTCGCGGACCATTCGCCTACTCGATGCGCGCAAGAACCCGTCCAAACCGAAGGAGCTCGCCATCGGGGTGACGTCCGATGCCCGGCTGATTCACTCGAACCGGTGGCCGAGAAGGGGCCGCGACCGCTTCCTCCTCGTCCAGGGCGAAACCTCGTTGAGGTCCCGATGCAACGAGACGAACGGCGCGTTCATGACGTGGGATGCCTCGCGATGGAAGAAGACCCACTCGTTCACGATGATCGACGAGTACCGTGCCGTTAACGGGACGTACACCGACGGCAACCCCCCCGTGAATGCATTTGGCTGCACGAACATGTGGTTTCAGGAGCACCCGTCCTTCCGCAACGGAGGCCTGATTGCGTCCGGGTTTTTCGAGCACGGGACGCGCTTTTTGAAGGTCGATAAACGCGGGAAGATTTCCGAGGTCGGCTACTTCGTTCCCGCAGGAGGATCCACCATCGCGACTTATTGGATAACCGACGAAATCGTCTATGCGATCGACTTGATGCGCGGAATCGACGTCCTCCGCTTTAAAGATTCATAGCAATGAAGGCTTCGAGTTGCCGAAGCGTTCGGACCTCGACCATCTTGTCGATGCGGCACGCGTAGATCGCCGCGTTCGAGTCGCCCGAATCCCAGTCGGCGACCGCTTCCGGATTGAGCCACAGGACGCGGCGCGCCCGGCGGGCTATCTCGTCCAGCGCCCATTCCTTCGACCGCCGATAGTTGGTACGTGCGTCTCCAAGGATGAGCACGGTCGCTTTGGGGGAAAGGTCGTTGCCGAAGCGTTCGAGAAATTGCTCGAGTGCGGCTCCGTAGTCGGAGTGGCCGTCGGTGTGGACGACGTTCGCCTCGTGCTGCATCCGAGCGACCGCCGCGGCGAAGTCCTCGTTCGTAAAGAGGCGAGTGATCTCGTCCACCCGTTCGACAAAGGCGAACGATCGAACCCGCTGGAATTGTGCGCTCAGCGCGTGCGTGAGCATTAGCCCGAAACGGGCGAACCGCGCGACCGAACCCGAGATATCGCACAGAACGAACAGCTCCGGACGATGCGGCGTCGGACGACGGTAAGCGGGGTCGAAGGGCACGCCTCCGGTCGAAAGCGAACGGCGCATCGTGCGACGCACGTCGAGCGCGCCGTGGCGTCCGCGGCGGCGTCTCATCGAGAGACGCGCCGCCAGTTTCCGCGCCAGGGGCCCCACCGCTCGTCGCAACTCTGCCATCTCCTCATGCGTGGCGGAGAGAAAGGGAACGTCTTCGAGCGGCGGCCGAACCGCATAGCGGGCTACCGCTTCCGCACCACGCACCTGGGCGGCGCGCCGGCGCGTCTCCCGGAGCAGCCGATGCTTGAACGCGTCGACCCGGCGTTCGAACTCTTCCCGTCGCAGCATTTCGGTAAGCGCGCCGTCACCCTGTTCCTCGTCGGAGCCCGCCAGACGGGCTGTCATGAGCGGGAGATCGAGCGTGCGCACCACCTGATACAGCGAATACCACTCGCCCGACGGTGACCCATCGACCCGGCCGAATGCGGCGACGGCGCGCCGCGCGAGCCCGTCGAGCATCTGTCGATCACCCGATGCGATCGCCCCGGAGAGCTCGAGGAGGAAGTCGTCGAGTGTCTCGGATGGGTCGTCGTCGTTCACGACCGGACCGGGAGCGACCCCGAAATAGAGATCGAACAAAGTGTCGAAGGTCTCGCGGTAAGTCTTTCCTTTGACCATCGTTGCACCCAGCGTCGTCTTGAAGTTGGTTCGATTCATGAACGACACGTGCCCCAACGCACTGAGCGCATCGAGACCTTCGCCGACCGACACCGGGACGCCTGCGTCTCGAAGGGCGTGCTCAAATTCGAGCATCCGGGCGAGCATCTCAGTTGCCGGAGTGGTCCGGCGCGATCTTCAGGTGGCGCCCTGCCTTTTCGAGGTCGCTCTGGAATTTGATCAACACCGGTAGCGTCTTGGCGATCGTCGTGTCGTCGAGGGTGGAGACGTTGAGGTGCAGCAAAGTGGTTGCCCAGTCGAGCGTCTCCGCGATCGAAGGTGGCTTCTTGAGCTCGAGCTCGCGAATGCTGCGCACGATTGCCACGACCTGTGCCGCAAGCGTCTCGGGCAGCTCGGGAACGCGTGCGAGCACTATCGCCTTCTCCCTCGCCGGCTCGGGGTAGTCGAGGTAGAAGAAGAGGCACCGGCGCTTCAGCGCCTCCGATAGCTCTCGATCGTTGTTGGAGGTCAGCACGACGAACGGAATCCGGCGCGCCGAAACGGTGCCGAGCTCGGGAATGGTGATCTGCCAATCGGAGAGGACCTCCAGCAGCAGCGCCTCTGCCTCGATGTCGAGCTTGTCGACCTCGTCGATGAGCAGCACGACGGGCTCGGGCGAGCGAATCGCCTTGAGTACCGGGCGCTCGAGGAGGAACGGCTCCGAAAAGATGTCTTCTTCAAGATCGGTCCACGTTTCGTCGGACCCCGCCTGGATACGCAGCAGCTGCTTTTTGTAGTTCCATTCGTACAGGGTCTTTGCCTCGTCCACCCCCTCGTAGCACTGCAGGCGCACGAGGGGGAGCGCCAGTGCGGTCGCGAGCGCCTTGGCCAGCTCGGTCTTGCCCACACCGGCGGGCCCTTCGACGAGGAGCGGTTTCGAGAGCCGGTCGGCGAGCATGACGACGGTCGCCAGGTCCTCGTCGGCGAGATAGCCGGTCAGCTCCAGCCGCCGCCGCGTTTCCTCGGCGCTGGAGAAGCGATATTGATGCATCGGCGGATCCTAGTAGAGGGGCCGGCAGGAAGGGAAGCCGGCGTGCAGAATCGAGTCGTATGCGGATCGTGAGCAGTTTGACGGCTGCGGCCTTCGCCGCCTTCGGTCTTCCGTCTCCCGGGCTCGGCGCGCCGGCGGTTCACGAGGTCGCGGCCGCCGGCGGCCCCGCGCCCATGACGTGGCGGTGGGATCCCGCCGCCGTCGACGCAGCCCGGGGAGACAGGGTGGTGTGGCGAAATCAGACCTCTTCCGCACACGTCGTCGTGATCTACGAGGGGCCGATGGCGGGAAAGACACTGCAGTTGCCGCGCGACGGGGTTCGGAGGCTGCGACTGAAGAAGCCGGGCACCTATCTGTACCGCTGCGGGATCGAACTCCATTCGGAGCTCGTCGGCGGCAGGTGCGTCGGCCAGTGCGGCGAGATCACGGTCGAGTAATCGCGGCGCGCCGGGTACCTTCTTGACGGAGTCTTCCCGAGCAGAAGGTGGTGTGCGTGGGATTCGTTGAAGTCGACCCGGCCGTGGAGCTCGAGGATCGCAAAGGCTACTTCTTGATGACTTCGCTGGTCGTTCCGCGTCCGATCGCGTGGATTTCGACGGTGTCGCCCGCCGGGGTCCGCAATCTCGCGCCGCATTCGTACTTCAACGCCGTCTCGTCGGAGCCGATGATTCTGCATTTCACCTCTACCGGAGTGAAGGACACGCTCACGAACGTTCGTGCCACGGGCGAATTCGTCGTCAACATTGTGAGCGTCGACACCGCAAAGAAGATGAACACGACCGCCGCCGACTTTCCCGCCGACGAGGACGAGTTCGAGTGGGCCGGATTGCATGCGGAGGCGTCGAGCGTCGTCGGTCCGCCGCGGATCGCGGAGGCGAAGGCAGCGTTCGAATGCCGACTTCGGGCGGTCGTATCGGTGGGGAACGGCAACATGGTGTTCGGCGACGTCGTACGAATTCACGTAGACGAGAGCGTCCTGCGCGACGGGCGCGTCGATCCGAAGTTGTTGCAACCCGTCGGCCGCCTCGGCGGGTCCGGCTACGTCGACGTCGCGCGCTCTACATTCGAGCTGAAGCGCCCGACGTGGGATGACGTGAAGAACGAGGGGGCGCAGAGCCGCTCGTGACGGGCGGATCCGGCGCCGCTCGTGGTTGACTTCTCACATGGTCTCCCACGGTCCGGTCACGACGCACGAGGTAGCGAACCAGCCTCCGCCACTCGAGAATCTCGACCTCTACGAGCACAACCGGCCGCTGGTCGAGGCGGTGCGTCGCCACGACGCCGCGTGGGCCGAAGACCGATTGCATGCATTGGGTGTCGAGGCCGGTTCGGCCGAAGTCCTCAAAGCCGGCGTGGACGCGAACGAGAATCCTCCCCTCCTCCGCACGCACGATCGCTTCGGCCGTCGCATAGACGAAGTCGAGTTTCATCCGGCGTGGCATCGCCTGCTCGGGCTTGCGATTGCCCACGGCGTCCACGCGCTGCCGTGGCGGGAGAACCGCACCGGCTCGCATGTTGCCCGCGCCGCGATGATGATCACGCTGTCGCAAGCGGAGTCTGGGGTCGGCTGCCCGGTGTCGATGACGTACGCCGCGTTTCCGGCGCTGAAGGCGGCGCCCGCGCTGCTCGACGAGTGGGCACCGAGGCTGACGTCGCTGGATTACGACCCCAGGCTCGTCGATCCCGCCGAGAAGCGCGGCGCGTTGTGCGGCATGGCCATGACGGAGAAGCAAGGCGGATCGGATGTGCGGGCAAACACCACTCGGGCGACTCGAGTGGGAGACGGCAAATACGAACTGGTCGGGCACAAGTGGTTCTGCTCGGCCCCGATGAGTGACGCGTTCCTGGTTCTTGCTCAGGCCGAGGGCGGGCCGTCGTGTTTCCTTTTGCCCCGCGTCCTACCCGGCGGAGAACGGAATGCGTTCAGGATTCAGCGGCTCAAACACAAGCTGGGCAATCGCTCCAATGCGTCGAGCGAGGTCGAGTTCCACAATGCCCGCGCGTTCCTCGTCGGCGACGAAGGGAACGGCGTTCGCACGATTATCACGATGGTCAACCACACGCGGCTCGACTGCGTGCTCGGATCTGCCGCATTGTTGCGCTACGGCGTCGCCCACGCAACCCACCACGCTGCGCATCGCGCTGCCTTCGGTCGGACGCTCGCCGAGCAGCCGCTCATGCAAAACGTGCTCGCCGATCTATGCGTGGAATCGGAGGCGGCGACGTTGACGGCAATCCGGCTCGCACGCGCCTTCGACGCGCCGGCGAGCGATGAACGGGAAGCCGCGTTCAAGCGTTTGGCAACTGCGGTGGCGAAGTATTGGATCTGCAAGATCGGACCGTTCCACACGGCCGAAGCCCTGGAGGTGCTGGGGGGCAACGGCTACGTCGAAGATTGGCCCATGGCGCGCGCGTATCGCGAGGCACCACTGAACTCGATTTGGGAGGGCTCCGGCAACGTGAACGCGCTCGATGTACTGCGAGCCATTGCTCGCGAACCCCACACCCTCGAGGCGTTCCTGGCGGAGGTCGAGGAGGCGCGAGGTACCGACGCTCGCCTCGACTCTTACGTGGAAGGGTTGAAGGGCGAATTCACCGATCTTGCCGATGCGGAGCTGCGGGCCCGTCGAGTGGTCGAGCGCATGGCGATAGCGCTCGAGGGGTCCCTCGTCATGCGTTTCGGCGATGCCGCGGTGGCGGACGCATTCTGTGCCGGGCGCGTCGCAGGCGGATCGGGCCGGGCGTTCGGCACGCTCCCGCCGGGCCTTGACTTCAAGGGGATCATCGAGCGGCATCGTCCCGGGGTGTAACGCGACTCAGTGCATCCCGGGATCTGCCGGTTCCGGCCGCTCTCCCGGATCCGGAACCCGGGTCAACACGCCGGCGGCCATCAGCACCAGAATCGATGCCGCGATGCCGGACGCGCGCATCGCACCCAGGTCATACAACGGGCCCGCTCCGGCCGCGCCGACGGCACGCCCGCCGACTACGAAGACCGACATCAGCGACAACAGGCGGTCGCGCCCCGCTACAGCCAACTCGCTCGTGAAAGGGATCGCCGCGACGATGGTGATCTCGAACGTGATGAACCACGCCACGACCACGACTACCGCCCCAACGATCGACCCGCCGACAAATCCGAGCGAGGCATATGCGACTGCCGACCCCACCAGACCTCCCATGATCATCCGCTTTAGGCCTACGCGGTCGGCGATGGTGGTCACGATGCCTTCTCCGGCGGTTTCCGACGCCACCACTATCAGGGTAAAGATTCCGATCGCCCCGATCGACAACCCGAACGCATCCTCGAGCCAGCGCCCGTAAACGAGGAAGAGGATCTCTGCGGCGACGGAGAACAGGAACGCGCACGCAAGCATCGCGATGTGGGCTCGCGTGATCTTGAGCGAGCGCCTGATTCGGCGCGCCGGCCGATCGGAGTCGATGCCGATCATGATCGCGACGACTCCTGCCGCACAGAAAACCGCGACGAGAAAAAATGGTGCTCGCCAGTCGGTGGCGGTGATGAGGAAACCCGAAACGGGAACGGTCACGAGAAGCGCGAGCGACCATGAGAACTCACTGATGCCGAACACGCGGCCCCGCTCTTCATAAGGGACCCTGTCGCCCAGCCACGATTGCATCGGCACGTCGAACGCGGGTTTTGATACTCCCACCATCACCAGGCCGAATCCCGCGAGCGCCAGCGAGGGGGCGAGCGCGGTGAGCAGGCACCCCGTCCCGGCTATCACGGTGGACGCAGTCATGAGCGAACGGCGACCCACGTTCTCGGCCAGGCGCGCCGCAAGGGGCGCGACGACGCCGCCTAGATTCCTTACCGCAATCAGATTGCCGAGCGTACCGAGGGGGATCCCGAGTCCGCGTGCAATCGCCGGGAGGAACGGGTAGACGACGCGCAACCCGCCGGTGATCGCGGTGCGTGCAACGAACACCGCGGCAAGCGCGCGGCGCACGTCGGGGTTCAACTGTCTCTGGTCCCGGCCTCCGCGGTCGGACGATCACCGGCGCCGGCCCCCGGCCCCCCCTCGAGCGGCGCCGCCTGAGGGGCTTTCGGCCGGACGGTCGCGGTGATGAGTCCGATCACGATCACTCCGGCGCCCACCAGCTGCACGCTCGACGGCTCTTCGGACAACAACACGATGCCGAGGATTACCGAACCCACCGGTTGAAGCGTGAGGACGACGGAAGTGAGCGCTGCCGGGAGGCGCGGGAGAGATATCGATATGAGAAGCCAGCCGACCACCTGGCTCGAGAGTGCGAGCAGCACGAGCCATCCGTGCGCCGGCCACTCGGGGCGGAAGTCGACTTCTCCGAGGGCCGCGCCGGCAACTGCAGACGCGATCCCGGCGGCGAGAGTGGCATCGAACAGGGGACCCGCCGGCCTTCGTATGTCCTTGTTGCCCTGGCGCAAGATGAGGATGAAGCCCGCGTAGGAGATGCCGGTGAGGACCCCGAACAGCACGCCGAGGCCGGGGTTGGCCCCGTACGCATCGCCCCCGATGATTCCCGAAATGAGCACGACGCCGACGAGCACGACCGGGGTCGCGGCGACGAGACGGCGTTCCGGTTTCTCGCCCAGCACGAGCCATGCCAGCAACCCGACGAGCACCACTTGCGTGTTGCCGAGCACGGTGGCCAATCCCGCCCCCACGTACTCGATCGACGTGTGCCAAAAGATCAAGTCCGCCGCGAACAAGACCCCGGCGATGAGGGCGAGCGACCGTTGGCCGCGCCCCCGTGGCCCGAAGCGGCGTCGCTCCCACCACGCGAGAAGACCGAGGGGCGGAAGAGCGTATGCGCAGCGGAAGACCGCGGCGGTGGCGGGGTCGACCTCGGCGAGGCGGACGAAGATCGCAGAAAACGCGATGCAAAACGCGCCCGCCGCTGCGGTCGCGACGGCACGCCCGTTCCGGTCACTCATGTGGACATTCCGAACTTCGCGAAAAATCGTGCCCTGAGATCCGAATCGGAGCGGGGCGGTTCCCGGGGCTCGAGCCACGACGATCGTTTCTTCGAGTCGTCGAGCAGGACCCACTCGTAGCCGTAGGTTCGCGGCCCGCCCCAGAAGGGCTCGATCCACGTCTCGGCGCGCAACGACGCGATGGCCGCGTACCCGTACTTCGGCCGTCCTCGCCAGAAGTCCTTGAAGTCGAACAGCGAGGACGGTTCGGTCCTCCGGCGGATCTCGCCGATGCTCGAGTACTCGCCCACCCAACACAGATCGATCCGCGCGCGCGCGACGAACAGGCCGCCGTGAAGCTGGACCCACACGACATCGTCCGGGTATGCGCCGTTCTTGTGCGCGGGACCGGGTCGATCGCGGATCTCGACCGCATAACGGATATCGGGTCGCGCTCGCGATCCTCCGACATGTTCGAGTTTTCGAATTAACACGTGTTCCATGGCGGCCCGAGTGTAGTGGCCGAGTCTCCCTCTCAGATGCGAATGTGTCCGGTTGTGGCCTCGTGCGACACGTCTGCGGGAATACCGTTTCGCCCGCTCTGGTTGCCGACCCCGAGCCGCTCGCAGCATCCGCCGAGACGCGGAAGAAAGAGGGTTTCTTGAGCCGAGGTCGTCCGATCGAACCGGTAGTCGTCGAGAATTTAGTTCGCCGCTTCGGTGCGGTCGAGGCGGTGCGGGGGATCGACCTGCATGTGTCTGCCGGGGAGATCTTTGGATTCCTCGGTCCCAACGGGGCGGGAAAGTCCACCACCGTTCGCATGCTGACCACGCTCCTGAAGCCGACGTCGGGTCGCGCTCTCGTGACGGGACACGACGTGGTGGGAGCCCCCGATGCGGTGCGGCGTTCGATCGGCGTTGCGTTGCAGGATGCGGCCATCGACCCGCTGATGACGGGACGAGAGTTGCTTCGTCTTCAGGCGGTTCTGCACGGTATCGACAAGCACGAGGGCAGGCGGCGCGCCGGGGACCTGCTCGAGAAGGTCGGATTGACGGCAGCCGCAGACCGCAGGGTCGGGACCTACTCCGGCGGGATGCGGCGCCGGCTCGATCTTGCGCTTTCTCTGGTCCACGAACCTCAAGTGCTTTTTCTCGACGAGCCGACGACCGGGCTCGATCCGACCTCGCGCGTGGCCCTGTGGGACGAGGTGCGGAAGCTCAACCGCGAGTCGGGAACAACCGTCTTCTTGACCACGCAATACATGGAGGAGGCGGATCACCTGACCGGCCGGATTGCGATCATCGATGAGGGAAGGATCGTCGCAGAGGGCGCGCCTGCCGAACTCAAGTCGCGCGTCGGTGAACCTGCGTTGCGCGTTGCGCTTGCTCCCGGCGTCGACCGCCTCGCGGCCGAAGCGACGCTCCTCACCTTTGGCGAGCCGGTCCCCGACGCCCCCGACCATGTCGCGGTCAGGCTCCCGGGGGGCGCGGCGCAGGTGGGGGCCGTGGCTCGTGCGCTCGACGAGGCCGGAATCGAGGTTGCCGGACTGGAGCTCCGGACGCCCAGCCTCGACGACGTGTTTCTGCTGGCAACGGGTCATCGTCTCGAGGGCGCGGAGTCGTCTGCAGTCCTCGAAGAGGCGGATGCCGAACGATGACGGGCGTCGCCCAGTACGCGGCTCTCAGCCGGCGCGCCATTCTCAACACCTTTCGCCAGCCGACGGCGATTGTTCCCGCGCTGATGTTCCCGTTGCTCTTTTTGGCTATGAGCTCCGCCGCGTTCGAACGCTCGATCGCCCTTCTGGGATTTCCGCAGGTCGATTCGTTCCTGCAGTTCGTGATCGCCGCGACCATCGTCCAGGGTGCGTTATTCGGTGCCGTCGCCGCCGGGGCGGATATGGCGACCGATATCGAAGGCGGCTTCTTCGAACGCCTGATTGCCTCTCCGGTCGCCCGCTCCTCGATCCTCGCCGGGCGGGTAATGGGTGCTGCAACACTCGGGTTCTTCCAGGCGCTGCTCTACTTCGGCATCACGATCGTCTTCGGGCTCGACGTCGCAGGCGGCGTGGCGGCGATGTTCCTGGTGGCGTTGACCGCGGGGGTGCTCGCGGCCGGAATCGGATCAATCACCGTTGCGTTCGCGCTTCGCACCGGATCTACCGAGGCGGTGCAGGGTTCGTTCCCGCTCGTCTTCGTCATCTTGTTCATCTCGAGCGCATTCTTTCCCCGCGAACTCATGGGGGGATGGTTCAAGGGCGCGGCAACCCTCAATCCGATATCCCACATGATCGAGGGGCTCCGCTTTCTCGTGATCGAGGGCCTCAGCGCTTCTAAGTTCCTCACCGCGTTCGGGATCTCGGCGGCCGTGCTCGTGGTGGGGCTCGCGCTCGCAGGTGGGGCACTGAGCGGCCGATTGGGGTCTCGAGCATGACCGGGGCCGGGCTGTGACGTCGTCACTCCGGGTGGCGTGGGGAATCGCGGCGCGCAGCCTCATGCTCATTCCGCGCGTTCCTTCGACCTTCGTGCCGTCGATCGTGATGCCTGCGTTCCTTACGGTTGCCATGGCGGGCGCGTTCTCCGGGCTGGTGCTGCTGCCGGGCTTTCCGGCGGCCAAGGCGCTCGACTGGTTCATCCCGATGACCACGGTTCAGGGTGCGGCGTTCGCAGGTATCACGACAGGTATGGGGGTGGCGCGCGACCTCGAAAGCGGGTTCTACGATCGCTTGCTGTTGAGCCCGACCTCTCGGAGCGCCCTCCTCGCCGGCCCATTGGTAGCGTCGGTCCTGCGTGCGGTCATTCCGCTGGTGTTGTTGGTCCTGATCGCAGTCGTATCGGGCGCGACGTTCGCCGGCGGGGCAGCCGCCACGCTGGCGACGCTCAGCATCGCCTCCTTTGGGATGGCGCTGGTCGCGGGAGCGTGGTCGCTCGGACTTGCGCTTCGGTTCAAGACGCAGCAGGCGGCGCCGTTGATGCAGAGCGGTGTGTTCCTGGTTGTGTTCCTGTCGACCGCACAGATGCCGATTGACTACCTCACCGGATGGTTGCATGCGGTCGCACGCGTCAATCCGATGACGAATGTTCTCGGACTTGCGCGCGAGGGGTTCCTCGGCGCCGTGACGTGGGATGGGACGTGGCCCGGGCTCGTATCTCTTGCCGGCTTGAGCATCGCGACGATCGCGTTTGCCGGGCGCGCCATGACGAAGGTCGTCCCCTAGCGCTGCAGCCTTCCCACGGGCCCCCCGCGTCTGTATCGTGGCTTCCACACGCGGAGCGGGGGAGGGGAAGTGGGGGTAGGAGCAGCACCGCTGCCGGTCCCGGTCGGCGGAATATCCAAAGAGACCTCAGCGCAACAACGTCATTTCCCGTTCTGGCTTGTTGTCTTCGCCGGACCCCTTCTGATTGTTCTCTGTGTCCTCGTGATCCTTCGCGACGTCGCTTTCGGCGGGATGCTGACGACCGCACATCCCGACGTTTTGACGCAGTGGCTGCCGGTGCACTGCTTCCTCGGAAAGAGCCTCGCGGCAGGAAACGTGCCGCAGTGGAATCCGTATGTGATGGGTGGGGTCCCTTTCGCCGCCGACCCGCAGTCCGGGTGGATGTACCTCCCCGCGATGTCGCTTTATGCCGCGCTCCCGTGTGCGGCCGCGGCACGGTGGTTCATCGTGCTTCAGCCCCTGGTGGCAGGCCTGGGTCTCTATGCGTTCCTGCGGTCCGAGGGCGCCGTGCGCTCGGGCGCAACGGCGGGGGCGATGGTTCTGGCGGTGGCGATCGCCGGCTCCCAGCTCGCGTTCTCGTTACCGTTCGCCGGCGTCCTCGCGTGGACCGCGGTGACTCTGGCATGCACGTCCCGCGCGCTCGGCGCCCACAGTAGTCGTGCATTCGTGGGCTGGACCGCCGCGGCCGCGGTTGCGTGGGGGCAGATTGCCGGTGCCCATTTCAGCCACGGACTCGCGGTCGGAACGCTCGCGGTGGCAACGTTGGTCGTGGCGCGCACGCCGTCGCTCAGACGAGTCGTTTTGTTCGCCTGCGCGCTGCCGCTCGTGAACCTTGCCGTGCTCCTTCCGCGCCTCTCCTATTTGCCGCGGACGACACTCGGCCTCGGCTACGAACGCCTCGACGCACTGGGGCAGAGTCTTTCCGGAGCAACGGCGTCGTCGATCGCGCCCGCGTGGGCACCGGGGCCGGAATGGATCGGGAGCCTCGCCACGTGGCCGGGAGCATACGTCGGGGTGGCCGCGCTCCTGCTCGCGGCCGCCGCTTTTCGTCGCGGCCGGATCGCGTGGAGTTTTGCCGCATTCGGTGTGGTCAGCTATCTCCTGTCGACGGGCATCATGGCGCCGGTCGCACGCCACCTACCTTTCGGCGACGTGTACCTTCATGCTCCCGGTCGGTTTTCGATTGGTGTCGTTCTTGCCGTCGCGGTTCTCGCCGGCCTCGGGGCCGGGGCCTTCTCCCCGCGGCTTGCACTCGCGGCAGCGACGGCGTGGTTCGTTGCCGCGGTGTCGGTGGCGTGGGACGAACCGGCCGCACTCGCCCTGCCGCTTGCCGGAGCCGCTGCTTGCGCTGTTGTCGTGCGGGCCGGAAGGAGCGCCCTCCTCCCGGCCGTTCTTGCACTCGAGCTCGTTTTCGGTGCGACCGTCGGCGGGGCCTTGTCGTCCGTGGCGGCAAAGCCGGAAGTCTTGCAGTCACGTCCGCCCGCCGACGTCGTGGCATCGGAGTACGTCACGGCCGGGGAGATCTCCTCGACCCTGCATCAGGGTGACGGGCGCTATCTGAGCCTCGACCAAGAGCGCTTCACCGCCCGCGACTACCGCGGGGCGCGCCGGCGCGCCGACTGGGGGCTTCTCGCCAATCAGCGTTCCGTGATCTTCTCCCTCGAAGAGGCGCAGGGATACAACCCGGTACAGCTCCTCCGCTACTGGACCTTCGTGCGGGCCACGGGTGGTCGTGCGTTGAGATACAACGCCGCGGGTTTCTTCGAACCTGCGCCTGCGGCGCTCGATCTTCTCCAGGTGAACTGGGTGGTCGCGCCGTCGCATACTCGGGTCGCGGATGCGCGTCCCGTGGTGACGGACGGCAGGTGGACGCTGTTCCGGCGGCAGGACCCGGTGCCGCGGGCTTCCCTTCATTCTGAATGGACGGTCGTGAAGTCGCCGGCGCGTGCGCTGCAACATGTGTTGTCGGCAGATTCTCAGCGCAACGCGGTAGTCGAAGCCGGTGCGCCGGTCGGCCCAATCGCCGGCGCACCTTCGGAATCGGCCGTATACCGCCGGAGCGGCGACGGCGGGGCGCGCGTGACCGTAGAAGGAGGCGCACCGTCGTTGCTCGTGATTCGCAACACGTACGACTCGAATTGGCGGGCAACGGTCGACGGGCGTCCCGCCGACGTGGTGCCGGCTCAGTACCTCGCCCAGGGCGTCTTCGTTCCGCCGGGCCGCCATGTGGTCGAACTCACCTACGACGACCCCACGATCGCTCTGGGGCTCGCGGGGTCGGCCGCGGCACTCGCGTTGCTCGGGATCGCGTCCGCGTGGCCGGGCGCGCAGCGGCGTCGCTATGATCCACGCCGATAACGGGGAGAGGCTGAGGTCTGTG
>Ga0247719_1000211_pt1 | contig 40536 bp, 38 predicted proteins | sample 41E_DmetaG_FD_189046 | JGI IMG/M metagenome (GOLD analysis project Ga0247719, IMG submission 189046) | Soil microbial communities from hillslope of Landscape Evolution Observatory, University of Arizona, Oracle, AZ, United States - 4-1-E_D | ecosystem: Engineered > Artificial ecosystem >...
CGCTCGGGGCGGCCCGGGGGGTCGGCTCCGTCGGCGGCCGGCTCGCCCTCGCCGGGCCGGCGATTGCCCCGGCCCCCCCGCGAGCCACGCCGGCGCCGGCTGCCCGGTGCCTTCGTCTCGTCGCCCGATGCCGGCGCCGCGTCGGCGGCGCCGTCCTCGGTGGTGCTACGCGGACCTCGGGGAGGCGGAGTGGCGGCAGGGGTGTCGCTGGCATCCGCCGGGGGGCGCGGGACGGCTTCGGACATCGGGGAGGTCCCTTCTGGAGGCGCACGCGCCAGGGCGTGCGACGCGCCCGTCGCGGGCGCCGGGGATCGTCCCCCGGCGCGCGCCGAGGCGCTCGATCGTGGGCGTCCGGCCCGGGGGCGGGACGAGAAGAAGCTGGCCCGACGGCCCGAGGGCCGCCAGGCCGCAGCCAGAAGCGTCGACGTGAGCGGCCACGCGGCCACGCCGCACGATGCGCAACAGGCCCTGCATCAGGGCGAGCAACGGGCGGATCCGGGGGCTCAGGGCAGGCATCAGTCGGCCGCATACTAGCCCCGACGTCAACATCGCCGACAGGGTGCTAAGTGAACCTTCTCATGTGGACGTTGAGCACCAGGCCGACACCCATGAAGCTGGCGATCATGGCGGAGCCGCCGTAGGACATGAACGGCAAGGGGATGCCCGTGATCGGTGTGATCCCCATCGTCATCCCGACGTTCTCGAAGATCTGGAACACCAGCATGGCCAGCACGCCGACGCAGACGAGGCGTCCGAACTGGTCGCGCGCCAGTACCGCGGCCCGCCAGATGCGCCACGTCATGGCCCCGAACAGCCCGAGCAGCGCGACCCCGCCGAGCAGGCCCAGCTCCTCCCCTACCGCGGTGAAGATGAAGTCGGTGTGCTGCTCGGGCACGAAGGAGAGGTTCGTCTGGGTCCCCTGGAACAGGCCCCTCCCGGCGACACCGCCGGCGGCGATGGCGATCTGGGACTGCCGGAGGTTGTACGACGACCGCTGTGTGTCGGTCTGCGGATCGAGGAACGCGGTCAGGCGGTCGCGCTGGTAGTCCTGCATCATCCCCAGCTCGACGACGAGGGCGATGGCGGTGATACCGAGCAGCGTGAGCACCGCGATCTGACGGGGCCGGGCGCCGGCGACGAGCACGACGGCGATGACGACGGCGACGAACACCATGTTCGTGCCCAGGTCGGGCTGCGCGTAGATCAGGGCCATGGGAGCGAAGGCCACGCCCAGCGCGGCCAAGAGGCCCATGGTGTCCAGGTGGCCCCTCGCCGCCGCGCACACGGCGGCGAGGGCCAGGATGAGGGCCACCTTGGCCACCTCCGACGGCTGGAACTGGAAGGCGCCGATCTGGAACCACGCCTGCGTACCCCGGCGCGAGGCCCCCATCGGGGAGAGGACCAGCAGGAGGAGGAGGAGGGCGGCGCCGTAGATCATCGGCACGTAATCTCGGATGTTGCGGTAGTCCACCAGGCTCATCACGGCCATCGCCACCAGCCCCAGGAGCAAGAAGACGGCCTGGCGCTTGAGGAAGTAGGCGGGGTCGAGGCCGGCGGTCAGCTGCTTCTGGCGGGTGGCGGAGTAGACCATCAGCACGCCGACGAAGGCGGTGCCGAGGGTCGCCAGCAGTAGCGTGACGTCGACGTGACGCCAGGCCGCGGCGGCGTTGCGGGGGGCCTGCATCAAGGCGAGGACCGACGCCGACGGCGAACGGAGGACCGCATGGACCACGTCATCAGTCGCGGCCGTCCAGGACCCGGTTGACGGCCGACGGAGCGGCGGTGCTCACGCCCTCCTTCACCGCGATTCCCTCGAGGACACGCCGGGCGACTGGTGCCGCGGCCGACGCGCCCAGACCGGCCTCCTCCATGACGACGGAGACCACGTAACGCGGCGCGTCGGCCGGCGCGAAAGCGGTGAACAGCGAGGTGTCGAACTTGCCGGCGACCTCCGCCGTCCCGGTCTTGCCGGCGACTGGGAACTGAGCCAGGGGGAAACCGCTGAAGGCGCCGAACCCGGTCCCGAGCGGGTCGGAGATGACACCCCGGAAGCCCGCCAGCAGTGCCTGGCGCATCGACTGCGACATCTCGATACGGCGGATCACCTCGGCGTCGATCTCTCGCAACACCTGGCCGTCCCGGTCGAGGACGGCGTCGCCGACCCGGGGGGAGAACACGGTGCCTCCGTTGGCGAAGGTGGCATAGGAGTTGGCCAGCTGCAGCGGCGTGATCTGCGTGTCGCCCTGGCCGACGGCCATGTTGAGGTTGTAGCCCGTGTACCACTCGGGGAACGGGAAGGCGGTGGGGTTCTCCTTGTGCAGCCGCTCACGGCTGGCCGGCTCGTCGATGCGTCCGCTGCCCTCGAACGGAAGATCGATCTTGGTCAGCTCGCCCATGCCGAGCGAGCGGGCCACGTCCTGGACCGCGGAGGGGCCCAGCCGCCCCCGGTTGTCCCAGAAGCGCTCGCCGAGCCAGTAGTAGAAGACGTCGCTCGACACCGTCAGCGCCTTGCTCACGTCCACAAAGCCGTTGCGGGCTCCTCGGGCGTTGCTGAACGACTGCGGCCCGACCACGTAGGTGCCCTGGTCGTTGTAGGTGTCCCGGGCGTTGATCAGGCCGTGCTTCATCGCCGCGACCGAGGTGGCGAGCTTGAACGTCGAACCAGGGGCGTAGAGGCCCTGGATGGCCCGGTTGTTGAGGGGGTAGTGCCCGGCCGGGTCGTTGAGCTGCTGGAAACGGCGCACGGAGATGCCGTTGGTGAACTCGTTGGGGTCATAGGTGGGGTTCGACGCCATGGCGATGACCGACCCGTCACGCGGGTCGGTCACGACCACCGACCCACCGGAAGCCAGGAACCGCTTGCCCGTCAAGAAGTCCGTGGACCTGCGGGCGAGGTCGATGCCCTGGGCGAGGGACTCCTCGGCCAGTCGCTGGATGTCGAGGTCGATGCTCAGGCGGATGTCGTCACCCTGTACCGCGGGCTGGAGGCCCAAGGAGCGCTGCACCCGGCCGACGGAGTCGACTTCGAGCTTGGCGATCTCGGGCTCACCTCGAAGCTCGTTCTCGTAGGTGAGCTCCACGCCGGACTTCCCGATCGTGTCGCCGGCCTTGTAGCCCGCGGTCTTCCGCGTGCCGAGCTCCTCGTCGTTGACCTCGCCTACCGTGCCCAGCACGTGGGCCGCCAGCGTGCCGTTCGGGTACACCCGCTCGGTCAGCTGGACGCCCTCGACGCCCGGGAAGTCGCCCTGGTGCTCGCGCACGTAGATGAGCTTGTCCTTGGGGACGTCGAGGGCCACGGGCACCGGCTTGAAGCGGCTGTAGCGCTCGTCGGCCATGCGCTCCTGCAGCACAGGCACGGGGACGGCGAGGAGGCCGGAGAGGCGGTCCAGCACCTGAGGCTTCTTGGCGACCACCTCCCGGTCCACGACCAGGGCCAGGACCACCCGGTTGTCGGCCAGCACCTTGCCGTTGCGGTCGAGGATGCGGCCTCGGGGGGCCTCGGTGTAGACGACGGCCACGCTGTTGTGCTGCGCCTCCACCCGTAGCGTCGGCGAGGCCAGGACCTGCAGGTACCAGAGGCGGGCGAGAAGGGCGCAGAACAGCGACAGCACGACCATGCCGAGGACCCCGAGACGCAGGCGCGACGAATCCTGCGTCATACCGAGATGTTCGTGCTCGACTTGAGAGAGCCCAGCGACCAGTCCACGAACTTGACCGCGACCGGCGCCAGCACGGCGTTGGAAACCCCCACCACTACGGCGATGGTAGCGAGGTGGCCGTCGATCATCCGTTCACCCAGCACCGAGCCGATGAGCGCGTAGAGGACGACGCCCGCCACGCTGCCCCCTGCGGCGGTGAGGACGGGGATGTACCACGCCGACCGCAGGACCCCCGTGTTGGCCACCCCGACGCCGTACCCGACGAGGGTGAAGACGAGGGCGGAAAGGCCGAGCGGCGTGGGGAGGAACAGGTCGATGAGCAAGCCCGAGGCGAAGCCGAGGGTCGCTCCCCGGGTGGGGCCGGCCGTGATGCCGCCGGCGACGGCCACCAGCAGCATGAAGTCGGGCATGACGCCCCACACCCGCAGCCTGGCCAGGACCGTGGTCTGGAGGAGCAGGGCGGCGATGAACATGATCGGGAGGCGGAACCGGGGATCCTTCCTCATTTGGCCGGCTTCCAGAGGAGGACGCGTACGAACTCCAGGCGGGTCAGGTCCACGCTCGGATCGAGGAGGATGTCCTTCTGGAGGGCGCCGGGGGCCGCGCTGACCGTCCGCACCCGCCCCAGGGGCACCTGGGCCGGGAACAGCCCCCGCTCCAGGCCGCTGGTGACCACGGGCTCGCCCACCTCGACTGGGACCTCCGTCGTGATGAGGTCGAGCGGCAGCGGGTTGTTGGTCCCCGCGCCCCGGGCCACGCCGTGCTCCCCGGAGTTGGCCAGGCGCACGCCCACGTTCGACTGCGGATCGGTGATCAGCAGCACCGTCGAGCGCAGCTTCGAGACCTCGGTCACCCGCCCGACCAGGCCGGCGTCGGTCACCACCGGCATGCCCACGTCGACGCGGGCGTCGGATCCCTTGTCGAGGGTGATGGTGAGCTGGAAGTTCGTCGGCGCGGTGGAGATGACGCGGGCCGGGACCGAGTCGAGCCCGCCGGCGTAGTCGAGGCCCTGGAGCTGGAGGAGCCGTTGGCGCTCGCGGTCGGCGTCCGCGCCGCGGATGGCCTCGGCACGGGCCTCGTCCAGCTCGCGCCGCAGGCGAGCGTTCTCCGATCGCAAGTCCCCGAATTCGCCGACGCTGCCGAAGAAGCCGGTGATGGGCGAGACCACCCAGTCGGCGGCCGACTGCAGAGGGGCGAAGGCGTCGCGGGCCGTCTGGCGCACCGACTCCAGGGCGCCGTCGCCGGCGCCACGGTAGTCCAGGGTCAGAACCGTGACCGACGTGAGCGCCAGGAGGACCAGAAAGAAGCGGTTTCGCCGGGAACGCCGGTAGACCGCCACCGTTACCTGTCGTTGTTGCCGGAAAGCACCTGCCGTAGGACGTTGAACTCCTCGAGGCACTGGCCCGCGCCCAGGGCCACCGAGAACAGAGGGTTGCTGGCGATGACGATCGGCATGCCGGTCTCCGCCCGGAGCCGGACATCGAGGCCGTGCAGCAGGGCACCGCCGCCGGTGAGGACGATGCCGGCCTCCATGATGTCGGCGGCCAGCTCGGGCGGGGTCTTGTCGAGGGTGACCTTCACGGAGTCGACGATGGCCGAGACGGGCTCGTCGAGCGCCCTCCGGACCTCCTCGGTGCTGGTCACGATGGTCTTGGGCAGCCCTGTGACCAGATCGCGGCCCCGGATCTCGGCCCGCAGCTCCTCCTCCAGGGGGTACGCGGATCCGAGGGCGATCTTGATCTCCTCGGCCGTGCGCTCGCCCAAGGCGAGGCTGTACTCCTTCTTGATGAACTGGATGACGGCGTCGTCGAGCTCGTCGCCGCCGATGCGGACGGATTGACTGGTCACGATGCCGCCCAGGGAGATGACCGCCACCTCGGTGGTGCCACCGCCGATGTCGACGACCATGTTGCCGGTGGGCTCGTGGACGGGCAGACCGGCGCCGATGGCCGCGGCCATGGGTTCTTCGATGATGAAGGGCGTCTTGCGCGCGCCGGCGTACTCCGCGGCCTCCTGGACGGCCCGCTTCTCGACGCCGGTGACGCCCGAAGGGACGCAGATGACCATGCGGGGCTTCGCCCACCGGCGCTGGTGCACCTTGGTGATGAAGTACCGCAGCATCTTCTCGGTGATCTCGAAGTTGTTGATGACACCGTCACGCAGCGGGCGCACGGCCTGGATGTGGCCGGGCGTGCGGCCGATCATCCGCTTGGCCTCGAGACCGACGGCCAGCGGTCGGCCGTCCTTGACGTTCACGGCCACGACGGAGGGCTCGTTGAGGACGATGCCCCGCCCGCGCACGTAGACGAGGGTGTTCGCTGTGCCCAGGTCGACCGCCATGTCGCGACCCAGGAAACCTGAAAAGAAGTTATCGGACATGTGCGGGCTCCGCGCCAGGGGTCGGGTGTGAGGCTAGGCGTTACTGGAAGGGGTCACAACCCCGGGAAGAAAAGTCCGATCTCACGCTCGGCGGACTCGGGTGAATCCGACCCGTGGACGAGGTTCTCGGTCATCTCGATGGCCAGGTCGCCGCGGATGGTGCCGGGCGCCGCATCCTTCGGGTTGGTGGCCCCCATGAGCGTGCGGACGACCTTGTAGGTGTCCTCCGGGCCTTCGGCCACCATGAGCAGGGCGGGCCCTCGGGTGATGAAGCTCACCAGGTCGTCGTAGAAGGGCTTGCCCTGGTGCTCGCCATAGTGCTTGGCGGCGGTCTCGGCGTCGATCGTCCGCAGCTCCGCGGCCACGAGGCGCAGGCCCTTGGCCTCGAGCCGGGCGACGATCTGGCCCGAGAGCCCGCGCTCAACGGCGTCGGGTTTGCAGATGACGAGTGTTCGGTCCATGAACGCGAGCAGGCTAGTGGAGCCTCATGCTCGGCGAAGTTCCGGGCGGACGGTCAGCGGTAGTCCCAGGTGACGGCGAACTCGCGCAGGGTCATTTGGGCACCGGCGCGGGAATGAGACGGGGCGCCGGCACCGCGGTCTCCGGCCACCGCTTGCGGGACTTGACCGACAGCTTCCGGAGCAGGGCGATGGCCCCGGGGTCGTCGTCGCCGGGCCGCCCCTCGATGGTGCCGTCCTGGAGCATCTTGACCATGATCTCCCGCCCGATGTCGGTGCGGATGATCGTCAGCGTCCAGTCGTTGAACGCGCCGATGCCGCCGGTGGAGATGTCGGCGTGCTCGGCGGCGAAGTCGGGGCAGAGCTTGCAGCCCTCCCTCGTCCAGGCGTGGCACTCCTTCAGCGGCACCTCGTGGTAGCTGCCGTCGCGCATCCAGATCTGGAAGACGCCCTTGATGTTCATCTTGACCATGTCCTGCTTGCGGAGACCGTACCTGGCCTCGAACAGCTCCTCGAAGATGGCGTCGTCGAAGGTCTTCGAGCACAGGAGGCCGATGTTGAGCACGAACCGGCGAGCGGGCTTTCCGGCCTTGCGCACGGTCATGATCGGCGGCACGGACGACTGGCAGCTCATGCCGACCAGGGCCAGCTTCTCCGCCCCGCCCTCCACCGCCTCGGCGTAGGCCATGGTGTTGGCGGAGTAGGTGTAGCGGCTGCCGGCGGCGGCGAGCACCTCCTCGGGCGTGCGGGCGACCCCCGGAATGGCCTTCCACGACGTCCCGTCCCCCTCCAGGTAGGAGACGAGGGCGGCGTCGATATAGCCGTGCTCGAGCGCCCAGATGAGGATGGCGGACACCAGCCCGCCGTCCTGGCCGAGCTCCTGGACCTTCGGGTCGGCGGCGCGGGCCAGGATGATGTCCTTCGACACCCCGTCGACCTCGTCGGGGCTCCGCGGCCGGCCGAAGAGGTGGGTGTCGATCTCGGTCTCCCAGCTGCGGAAGCGCGGACACGCCCGGGTGCAGGAGGTGCAGCCCTTCTCACCGTGGATGCAGTTGTCGGGGCCGAGCTCCTCCTCCAGGTGGAACGGCTTGTAGACACCCTCGCGGTCGTCGTAGCCGAGGACGTCGTGCGGGCAGGCCACGACACAGCCGGCGCAGCCCGTGCACAGGCCCGAGGTGACCACCTCGGAGTAGAGGTCTTTCCACTGCAGGACGTCCCGGGGCATCCCGACCACTGTAGGGGCGGGCAGGGTGTTACCGACCGCCTGGCCACCGCGCCAGCGGGTTCCCGATGCTCTCCGGAGGCCAGGAGCAGGCGGTACGGTCCCGGCATGCCGGAGCTGGCCGAGGTCGACGCCTACCGCCGGTTGGCGTCGCGCGCCCTCGGCCGGCGGGTGGTCGAGGTCGTGGCCCACGACGCCTGGTACCTCCGGGGCGGGCTCGACGCGGAGACCCTCTCGGAGTCCCTCGTCGGCCGGCGCTTCGTCGACGCCCGGCGGGTGGGCAAGCTCCTGCTCCTCGACACCGACAAGGGCGGGCCGGTCCTCGGCCTGCGCTTCGGGATGAGCGGTCGCCTGCTCGTGGACGGCACCGCGGGCGTCGGCGACCTGCTCTACACGTCGAACCTGGAGCTCGAACGCTGGGACCGCTTCGGCGTGCGCTTCGCCGACGGTGGCGACATGCGCATACGGGATCCACGCCGGCTCGGCGGGGTGGAGCTGGCGCCGGCGGAGAGCCGCCTCGGCCCCGACGCCCTCAGCCTCACCGTCGAAGACCTCGTACAGGCGCTCGGCCGGAGCCAGGCGCCGCTCAAGGCCCGGCTGCTCGACCAGTCCCGCCTGGCCGGCGTGGGGAACCTGGCCGCGGACGAGATCCTGTGGAGGGCCGGGCTCGACCCCGGCCGCCCCGCAGGCACGCTGGCCCCGAAGGAGGTCGACCGCCTCCACGAGCACCTCGTCGGCACGCTCGAGGAGCTCATCGCTCGAGGCGGATCCCACACCGGCGACCTCGTGCCCGAGCGCCACCCGGGCGGGTCGTGCCCCACGGACGGCACGCCGCTGGTGCGAAGGACGCTCGGGGGCCGGACGACCTGGAGCTGCCCGAAGCACCAGCGCTGACACCTACGGCGGTGATCCCGCGCCGACCACCTCCATCCTGCGGAGGAGGACGTCTTGGGCGTTGGTGATGTCGTCCGCGGCGCGGGTGTCGCTCCAGACGACGTAGGCGGCATCGTCGAGGGAGGAGACGCCGGGCGGGTAGTGGTTGCCGACCAGGCGGAGGCTGGAGAGAGGCCCGGAGTAGCCCTTGTTGCGGTCGATCGGCGCCTCGTTCACCTGGCGGGCACGGAAGGTCTCGCCGGCGTCGATGGAGTAGCTCCAATACACGTCGTCGAAGTGCTGCCGGTCGGCGGCCGGGGACGTGTGGTAGTAGACGACGTCGATCCTGCCGTTGGGCGCCACGGAGATCGACGGCGAGCGGCTGGCGCCGGTGGCGTCCCGATCGGGCGCCAGCAGCACCGACCGCTCCCCCCAACTGACCCCCTTGTCCATGGACTTGCGGAAGAAGATGTGGAACCGGCCGGTGCGGGAGTCCGCCCAGACGGTGTAGAGCGCGCCGCTCACCGGGTCGAAGACGAGCTTGGCCGAGTCGTACTGCTGGCCGATCTGGATCTGGCGGTCGAGAAGGCTCTCCCTGAACGTCTTGCCACCGTCGGTGGACTTGGCCAGGAACAGCTCGACCGGGCCGTCGGAGTAGCGGCGCTGGAAGGTCTGATAGATCACGCCGTCGTTGTCCATCGCCGGCTGGGACGGGTTCTGACCTGCCGGCGGGCCGTTGACGACGACGGGGGCGGAGTAGCTCTGGCCGCCGTCGTCGGACCGGGCGAACAGCGCCCCGTCGCACTGTGTGCCCGCCGGCACGCCCGGGCGGCAGGCCCACGCCGAAAGGAGCAGGACGTCGGGCCCGTTGGTTCGGGGGACGACGGTCATCAGGGGCCGGGCGAGGCCGACCTCCGGCCCGGTCGGGCGGATGGCGACCTTGGCCGGGCCCCACGTCTGGCCTCCGTCGGCGGAGGTGGCGACCAGAACGCTCTCGCGCCCGACGTCGTCCACGTGGGCCGAGCCGAACACGCTGTACACCCGCTGGGCGGCGCCGAGGCCGACGCTGCCGCTGGGGATGTGGCCTCCGGAGGGCCCGTTGATCCGGCACCCGGTGAACCCGGCCGGCAGGTCGTAGAAGCCGTCCGTCCAGTCCCTGCCCCGGTTGAACGTGGTGTGGAAGGCGCATCGACTGGCCAGCATGTTGGTGTCCGAGATGACCACGTGGTCGGGGTTGACGGGATCCGCGGCGACGTAGGCGCCCTCGTAGCCGCGCGCCGGCAGGGGATCGGCGGTCGCCCGGCACGGGGGGAACTCGCAGATGGTGGCGGGGGCCTGGCCCCCGCCAGTGTCGCGGGTGGCGAAGGTGATCCCGCCGAGGCCCAGCAGGACGAATCCGAGCACCATGAGGACGACGGGTCGACGTAGGAAGCTCACGCCGTCATCCTACGAAGTCGCCTGTCCGGAACGCTTGACCGCCGCAGTTGCGCACCGAGGTCGACGTCTACCCTGCCTGACATGATCGTTCGCGACGCCCTGTTCATCGGCGGCTCGTGGGTGCGCGCAGCCGGCGCCGCCGTCATCGAGGTCGACAACGCGGCGACGGAGGAGGTTCTGGGGACGGTGCCCGACGGCGGGCCGGCCGACGTGGACCGGGCCGTCGCCGCCGCCCGCTCCGCGTTCGACGACTGGTCGCGAGCTTCGGTGGACGAGCGGGCCAAGGCGGTGGAGCGCCTGGGCGAGGCCCTCAGCGCCCGGGTACCGGAGATCGGCACGCTCGTCGCCCAGGAGGTCGGCATGCCGATCTCCATGGCGACGGTCGTCCAGGGCGCGCTGCCGGCCATGGTGATGGGCTCCTACGGGCCGATCCTTCGCGACGCCGTCCTCGAGGAGCGGATCGGCAGCTCCGTCGTGGTGCAGGAAGCTGCCGGCGTGGTGGCCGCCATCACGCCCTGGAACTACCCCCTGCACCAGGCGGTGGCCAAGGTCGCCCCCGCCCTCTCCGCCGGCTGCACCGTGGTGCTGAAGCCGAGCGAGGTGGCCCCCCTCTCGGCGTTCCTCCTGGCCGAGGCGGCCGAGGAGGCTGGGCTGCCGGCCGGTGCCCTCAACGTGGTGACCGGCAGGGGGCGGGCCGCCGGCGAGGCGCTCGTCGGCCACCCCGACGTCGACGTCGTGTCCTTCACCGGCTCCACCGCTGCGGGCCGCCGGGTGGCGGCGCTGGCGGCCGAGGACATCAAGCGGGTGACGCTGGAGCTGAGCGGCAAGTCGCCGAGCATCGTCCTCGACGACGCCGACCTGGGCGACGCCGTCAGCGCCGCCGTGCGCCAGTGCATGCTCAACTCAGGCCAGACCTGCATCGCCTGGAGCCGGCTGCTCGTTCCCCGGCACCTGCACGACGAGGCCGCCGAGATCGCCGCCGGCGTCGTCGCCGAGTACGCGCTCGGCGACTCCCTGGACCACTCGACCACCCTCGGCCCGGTGGCCACCGATGGCCACCGGGCACGGGTGCGGGCCGCGATCGCCGGCGGCGTGGAGGAGGGGGCGACCCTCGTCGCCGGTGGCGGCGAGCCCCCCTCCGGGCTCGACCGGGGCTGGTTCGTGAGGCCGACCGTGTTCTCAGGCGTCCACAACGGCATGACCGTCGCCCGGGAGGAGGTGTTCGGCCCGGTCCTTGCCGTACTGGCGTACGACGGTGAGGACGACGCCGTGCGCCTGGCCAACGACACCATCTACGGGCTCTCCGCCGGCGTGTTCTCGTCCGACCGCGACCGGGCGCTGGGCGTCGCCCGCCGGCTGCGGGCCGGGATGGTGGACGTCAACGGCGGCGGCTTCAACCTGCTGGCGCCCTTCGGGGGGTTCAAGCAGTCCGGCTACGGGCGGGAGCTCGGTCGCCACGGTCTCGACGCCTACCTCGAGACCAAAACCCTCCAGCTTCCGTGATTCCCACGGTGGAGCGGACGGTTCGCCCGCTGCTGCCGGTCGACCTGCGCCTCACCCTCTTCCCTGTGCGGCGGGGCCGGCTCGACCCGACCATGCGCTTCGAGCCGACCGGCGTCTGGCGGGCGACCCGCACGCCGGCCGGACCGGCGACCACGCACCTGCGAGCGGCGGCGGCCGCCGGCACGGTGACGATGCGGGCATGGGGCCCGGGCGCCGGGTGGGCGCTCGACGCCTTCCCCGCCCTCGTCGGCGCCCACGACGACGAGGCCGGGTTCGAGCCGGGCGCGGGCGTGGTCGGGGAGCTGCACCACCGGCTTCGAGGCCTCCGCATCGGCCGGACGGGCGCGGTGATGGAGGCGCTGGTCCCCAGCATCCTCGAGCAGAAGGTCGTCGGCCTCGAGGCCCGCCGCTCCTACGCCCGCATCGTCCGCACCCTGGGCGAGCCGGCGCCCGGTCCCGCCGGTCTCTTCCTGCCGCCGACCGCGAGGTGCCTGGCCACCACTCCGTCGTGGGTCTTCCACCGCGCCAACGTCGAGCGCAAGCGGGCCGACACCATCCGCCGCGCCTGCTCCTACGCGGCGCGGCTGGAGGAGACCGTCGCCATGTCCCCCGAAGACGCCCGCCGGCGCCTCTGCGCCCTCCCGGGCATCGGACCGTGGACGGCGGCCGAGGTCGCCATGGTCGCCCTGGGCGACGCCGACGCGGTGAGCGTGGGCGACTACCACCTGCCGAACCAGGTGGCGTGGGCCCTCGCCCGCGAGCCGCGGGGCGACGACGCCCGTCTGCTCGAGCTGCTCGAGCCCTGGCGCGGCCACCGCGGCCGGGTCCTGCGTCTCCTCGGCGCCGGCGCCGCGCCCCGCTACGGCCCCAGGATGCCCCTGCGCACGATCGCCGGGCAGTAGGCGTGAGCCCGAGCGTTCTTCGGGCTCACGCCCACTGTGGCGGTGTCCGAGAGCTCGGAGAAGGCCTAGCCGGCCGGGAGCGCCTGGTCCAGGACGTCGGCGATCGCCGCGGCCCAGTCGGCATAGCCGAGGGCGCCGGGGTGGAACCGGTCCTCCGCGTACTTGCCGTGCCACGGCGGGCCCGTCCTGGCCCAGACGTCGGCGACGACCAGGCCCGCGGCCGGCGCCTCGGCCCGGATGACCGCGTTGGCGGCCTGCGTCCGCTCGGCGCTCAGCCCCTGGGGCAACGTGGCGATGACGGCCCGTTCGGGCAGCCGGGCCATGATCGCCCGCAGCCGCTGCTCGAGCAGGGCGGGTGGGGTGCGGTGCACGATGTCATTGGCGCCGATGGCGCAGGTGATCAGATCGGGCGGCGTGGCCAGGGCTTCCAAGGCGGGCAGCTGGCGGTCGAGCACGTCGTCGGCCCGAGCACCCGACTTCGAGAGGTTGACCACCCGCCACGGTCGCTCCGAGCCGGTGTCGAGGGCGCGGCGAAGCTGGCCGACGTAGCCCTCCTCCCACGACGGGGCGCCGATGCCCTGGGCGGTGGAGTCGCCGAGCACCACCCACAGCGGGCCGGCGCCGGCCAGGGCCACACCGTTGGCCGCCTCCCACTCCCGCGCGTAGCGCGCCACCTGGCCGTGGACCTTGCGGACTCCGGGCACCACGGCGCGCACCACACGACCCAGCACCGTCACCCGGTCAGCTTCTCCGCTGCCGCCCCACGCCGTCGAGGGCCCGCACCGTCCCTCAGGATCTCCGCAGCCCCTCCGGGGGAATGGCCCACTCCTGGAGCTGTTGGTTGAAAGCATGACCACTTCGACGACGATCGACGTGCGCCGGGCCGGCGACCGCTTCCGCACCCGGCTGCCGTGGCTCGAGTCCGACCACTACGCCGACGTGCACTTCGTCCAGATGTGGGTGCTGCCCGACACCGAGGCCGGCGACGCCGTGGGCCTCACCGTCGCCGGCGCTCCCCTGCTGACCGCCGGTGCCGAGGGCGCCGAGATCCTCCTCTGGGAGCTGGGCCGGTGAGCCTGCTGGTCGGCACCGCCGCCGGCCTCCACCGGGTGGACGACAGCCACACCGAGCTGGCCGGCCGCCAGGTGAACGCCATCGCCGGTGACCTGGCCCTCGTCGAGGGCCGGGCCGTCTGGCGCAGCGGTGAGTGGATGGGCGGCCCGATCGACGGGCCGCCGGCGACGTGCGTCCTGCCGCTCGACGGCGGCGCCCTCGTCGGCACGACCGAAGGCCACCTCCTCCGGCTGCCCGCCGGCGAGCGGGTGGCGTCGTTCGACGACGCCCCCGGCCGCGACGCCTGGTACACCCCCTGGGGTGCGCCGGCCGACGTGCGCAGCCTGGCCGCCGGTCCCGACGGCACGTTGTACGTCAACGTGCACGTAGGTGGCATCCTGCGTTCCGGCGACGGCGGCGAGACATGGGAGCCGACGCTCGACATCGACCTCGACGTCCACCAGGTCATCGTCGCCGAGGACGGCACGGTGCTGGCCGCCACCGCCGAGGGGTTGGCGATCAGCGGTGACCGAGGCGACACCTGGACCGTCGTCGCCGACGGTCTGCCCGCCACCTACGCCCGGGCCGTCGCCGTGGCCGGCGACACCGTGCTCATGTCGGCGTCGACCGGCCCCGACGGCCGACGGGCCGCGGTCTACCGCCGGCCACTGCACGGAGCCGGGGCCTTCCGGCGGACCGCTATCGGCCTGCCCGGGGTGCTCCCCGGCAATGTCGACACCTTCTGCCTGGTGGCCGACGGCACCCTCGCCGCCCTGGGCACCTTCGCCGGCCGGGTCTACCTCTCCGACGACGCCGGCGCCTCGTGGGCAACGGTGGCCGCGGGCCCACCGGTCACCTGCCTGTCCTTCACCTGATCGGCAGATCCGGCGGGCCATGACCCGCCGGATCTGCCACACGTCCTCAGTCCGGCAGCTCCACCGGCACGACCGCCACGGTCTGCACCGTGCCGCGCCGGAACACCTCGACGCCGACCCGGCGGCCGATGCGGTCGCCGGTCATCAGCCGCTGGAGATCGCCGACGTCGGTGACACCGTTGCCGTCGACGCCGAGCAGCAGGTCCTCCGGCCGCAGGCCGCCCCGGTCGGCGGGGCTGCCGGCGACCACGGTGAGGATCTCGATGCCGGCACCCTCACCCATCACTTCAGGCTGGCCACCGAGGGGATCAGCCGCTCGGCCACGGAGACGACCGTGCGCGAGTACGCGTCGAGGACGGTCTCCTCGTCGACGTCCACGGTCACGCCGACCCTTCCTCACGAGGACCGCCGGCGGCGAAGCGCACGCTGACCGACAGGGCCTCGGCGCCCCGCACGACATCGAGGGCCAGGCTGTCACCAGAGCCCAGGCCGTCGACGGCCTGGTAGAGGTCGTCGACGGTCGTGACCGGCGATCCCGACGCGGCGACGATGAGGTCGCCACGGCGCAGGCCGGCGTTGGCCGCCGGGCTGCCGTCCTCCACCTGCTGGATGAGCACGCCGTCACGGTCGGCCAGCCCGGCGGCGCGGCGGATGTGACGGGCGGCGCGTCCGGGCACGAGGCCGACGCCCAGGTGCGGCCGCACCGGCGACTCGCCCCGGCTCAGGGCGTCGACCCGCCGGCGCAGATCCTCCTCCGCCGGGATGGCCGCGTAGAACCCCTCGCCGAGGCGGTTGGTGTTGAGGCCCACGAGGTGGCCGGACGCGTCGACCAGCGGCCCGCCCGAAGAGCCCTTGACCATCGGCGCGGTGTGCTCGAGCGTGCCGGTCACCCGCCGGCCACGAGGCCCCCTGAAGGTCCGGCCGACCGACGCCACGGCGCCCAGGGTGACCCGCAGACCGCGCCCGCCGGGGTTGGCCAGGGCGAACACCGCGGCGCCCACCCGTGCCGGCGTGGACGCCCACTCGACCGGCGTGACGCCGGCGGTGTCGACGGACACCGTCGCCACGTCACCGTCGATGTCGTGCCCCGTCACCTGGCCCTGGGCCGTGCGCCCGTCGGCGAAGATCAGCGACACGCCGGGGTCGCTGACGTTGTGGGCGTTGGTGAGCACCACCCCGTCGGCCACGACCACGCCCGATCCCATCCCCCAGCCCGCGCCGATGCCCACCACCGCCGGCCCCACTCGCTCGGCCACGGCGACGGTCAGGTTCTCCAGCTCCTCCAGCACGCCCATGCCCATCTCCTTCGGCCAGTGACTTGTAGGTTGCAAGTTACTAGTCGCAACCCAGTCCGGCAACCGCGACAGAATGAAGCCATGGCCGAGGCGTCCCCCCTGGAGGAAGCCGTGGCCCGCGTGGGCGACCGGTGGGCGTTGCTGATCGTGTCCGGTCTCCTCGACGGCCCGCGACGCTTCAACGACCTCCAGGCCGACGTCTCCGGCATCGCCCCCAACGTGCTCAGCCAGCGCCTGCGCACCCTGGAGCAGCACGGGGTCGTCATGGCCACGCCGTACTCCCAGCGCCCCCCGCGGTTCGTCTACCAGCTCACCGCCGCCGGCGCCGAGCTCGCCGGGGCGCTCCGCCTCCTGGCGCAGTGGGGCGCAGGCCAGTCACCCGACACCATCGAGCCGCTCCGCCACTCCGCATGCGGCACGCCGTACGAGGCGCGCTGGTACTGCCCGACCTGCAACGCCGTGGAGGGCGACACGACCACCGCAGACGACGACGTCCGCTTCCTCTGACCACGCCACTGCGGCCAGAGGAAGCGATCGGATCAGGCGGCGGCGGCCTCGTCGACGGCCGGCTCCAGCGCCAGCTCCAGCAGGTCGGCGACGTCGCTGACCAGGTGGAACGTCATGCGCTCGCGGACGGCCTCGGGCACGTCTTCGAGGTCGGCGCCGTTGCGCTCGGGCAGGAACACCGTGGTCAGCCCGGCCCGGTCGGCGGCCAGCACCTTCTGCTTCACGCCGCCGATGGGCAGGACCCGCCCCTGCAGGGTGACCTCGCCGGTCATGCCCACGTGGGCCCGCACCGGCCGCCCCGACAGCAGGCTGGCCAGGGCGGTCACCATGGTGACGCCTGCGGACGGTCCGTCCTTGGGCACGGCGCCGGCGGGCACGTGGAGGTGGTAGCGCTTCTGGGCGTCGATCTCGAGGTGGCCGCGGACGTAGGAGAGGGCGATCTCGGCCGACTCCTTCATGACCTCGCCCAGCTGGCCGGTGAGGGTCAGCTGGGGCAGGCCGGCGGCCGCGGGCAGCGACGTCGCTTCGATGAACAGGACGTCGCCGCCCATGCCGGTCACGGCCAGGCCGGTGGCCACACCGGGCACGGCCGTGCGGTCGGCCGCCTCGAAGAAGAACTTGGGCCGGCCCAGGTACGTCCGCACGTCGTCACGATCGACGACGACGGGTGCGCTCAGCGTGCCCGACGCCAGCTTGGTGGCCACCTTGCGCAGCACCTTTCCCAGCTCCCGCTCGAGGCTGCGGACGCCGGCCTCCCGGGTGTAGTCGGTCACCACCAGACGGAGGGCCTCCTCGGTACAGGTGACCTCCTCCGCCGACAGGCCGTTGCGCTCCAGCTGCCTCGACAGGAGGTGGTCGCGAGCGATGGCGACCTTCTCGTCCTCGGTGTAGCCGTCGAGGGAGATGATCTCCATACGGTCGAGCAACGGCCCGGGGATGGTCTCGACGACGTTGGCGGTGGCGATGAACAGCACGTCGGAAAGGTCGAGGTCGACCTCCAGGTAGTGGTCCTTGAAGGTGTGGTTCTGCGCCGGGTCGAGGACTTCGAGCAGGGCGGACGACGGATCGCCGCGCCAGTCGCTGCCCAGCTTGTCGACCTCGTCGAGCATGAAGACCGGGTTCATCGTGCCCGCCTCCCGCAGGGCGCGGACGATACGGCCGGCCTGGGCGCCGACGTAGGTGCGGCGGTGGCCCCGGATCTCCGCCTCGTCCCGCACGCCACCGAGGGACACCCGGGCGAAGGAGCGCCCGAGGGCGCGGGCCACGGACTCGCCGAGCGACGTCTTGCCCACGCCCGGAGGCCCGACCAGGGCGACGATCGCGCCTGAGCCCCGACCGCTCACGGGTGACAACCCGCGCTCGGCCCGGAGCTTGCGGACGGCCAGGTACTCGACGATGCGGTCCTTCACGTCGTCCAGGCCGGTGTGGTCGGCGTCGAGGATGGCCCGTGCTTCGGTCACGTCGAGGCTGTCGTCGGACTTCTCGGCCCACGGGATGTCGAAGACGGTGTCGAGCCAGGTGCGGATCCACCCGTGCTCGGGGCTCTGCTCGCTCGTGCGCTCGAAGCGATCGAGCTCGCGCTCGACCGCGGCGCGCACCGACTCGGGGAGGGCGTCGAGCTTCTCGCGGTACTCGGCGACCACGCCTTCCCCGTCGCCGTCCTCACCCAGTTCCTTGCGGATGGCCGCCATCTGCTGGCGCAGGAGGAACTCGCGCTGGGTCTTCTCCATGCCGTCGGCGACGTCGGTCTGGATGCGCTCCTTGAGCGTGAGGTCGGCCAGGACGTCGCGAGCCCAGGCCAGGACCTTCTCGAGGCGGGCCTCCACGTCGACGGTCTCTAGCACCTCCACCTTCTGGTCGAAGGAGAGGTCGGGCGAGTAGCCGGCGGTGTCGGCCATGGTGCCGGGATCGGTGATGCCGCGCAGCGCCTCGGCCAGCCCGCCGGCGCCCCGGTAGTCGAGGATGTTCTCGACCACGGCTCGGTACTCCCGGGCCAGCTCACGCGACCGCGACGAGGGACCCTCGTCGATCACCGGGTGGGCCTGGACCCACAGGGCCGAGCCCGAGGGAGCCGGGACCCCGATGCCGACCGTGGCCCGGTGCAGGCCTCGGACGACGACGGCCCGGAGGCCGCTGGGGAGCTCGCCGGTGTCCTCCAGCTTGGCGACGGTACCCACGTGGGCGTAGCGGCCGTCGACGCGCGGGACGAGAAGGACGTGTGCTTCGGAGGACTCGGTCGCCTCGATGGCCGCCGTGGCTTCGTCGCTCTCGATGGCCATCGTCACCACCATGCCGGGCAGCACCACGCCGGTGGCGAGGGGCAGCAGGGGCAGGGTGGTCGTTCGGATGTCTTCCATGGTGAGATCTAGAACAGCCGCCGGTCCGGGCCGATTCCCTGCCTGGGGGCTACGGTCGGCACCGTGGCCGACAGGGAGTTCAAGCGTAAGGAGAGGGTCGTGGCCGCGGAGGACCTGCCGGGCGTGCCCGAGGGCACCGCAGGAACGGTCGTCATGGTCACCGGCCTGTCGTGGATCCGCTACCGCGTCCGGTTCGACAACGGCAGAGAGCTGAACCTCCTCGACGGTCGCTACCTCAGCCCGCTGCCGGAGAAGGAGAAGAAGAAGGCGCGGGCGTAGGCCGCGCCGCTGGTACCCGCCGGCGCATGACCGCGACCCGTGCGCGGGTCGCGCTAGGGTGAGGCGTCGCCCCCTGTGTCGCCGGGGGCGCTCCCTTTTTCCGCCGCTGGAACACCCGCGGAAGGACGTTGTCCATGCCCCTGACTCTCTTCTCAGTGCTGTCCGAGGTCGCGCCCGCCGCGGCCGAGGACCCCATGGTGCTGGCCTGCGGCGATGTCGCCGAGGCCGGCTCGCTGTGCCGCAGCATCTACCGCTCGACCGGCAACGCCGTGCTGGCCCAGCTCTCCGACACCTTGCTGCTGAAACCGGCCAAGATCGTCTTCATCGTCGTCGTCGCCTTCGTGGCCCGGCGGATCCTGAACCGGCTGCTCGGCCGCCTGTTCACGGGCAAGGCGCGCCGGGTGGAGACCGTGGCCGTCCTGTTCCGCAGCGTCGTGTCGGCGACGGTATGGACGGTCGCCGGGCTCATGGCCCTCTCCGAGCTGGGCCTCAACCTCGGCCCGCTGATCGCCGGCGCAGGCATCCTCGGAGTGGCCATCGGCTTCGGCGCGCAGAACCTGGTGCGTGATTTCCTGTCGGGCATCTTCATGCTCCTCGAGGACCAGTACGGGGTCGGCGACGTCATCGACGCCGGCCCGGCGACGGGGACGGTGGAATCGGTCGGCCTGCGCACCACCCGCATCCGTGACGTGAACGGGACGGTGTGGCACCTCGCCAACGGCCACATCGAGCGCGTCGGCAACAAATCGCAGATCTGGTCGAGGGCGCTGCTCGACATCGACGTCAGCTACCAGACCGACATCCCCTACGCGACCGACGTCATCAAGCGCACGGCCCAGACGATGTGCGAGGACCCGGACTTCGCCGACGCCATCCTGTCGGAGCCCGAGGTCTGGGGCGTCGAGAACCTCGGGATGAACAGCGTCACCATCCGGCTCGTCCTGAAGACCGCGCCCAACGACCAGTTCAAGGTCACGCGGGAGCTGCGGGCCCGCATCAAGGCCGCGTTCGACGAGGCCGGAATAGAGATCCCGTTCGCCCAGCGCACCATCTGGCACCGCAGCGGCGACGCGTCGGTGGCCGTGCTCCCCCGCACGGACTCCGACTAGATCCGGTCGGCCGGCTCGGCCATGTGCACCGGCCGGAGCATGAGGTCGAACGCCGTCCAGATCGTCTTCGACCAGGGATAGAAGATCATCGGGGCAACCACCGCCCCCAGGATCCCACCCACCAGGAACGGGGCGATGCTGGCGTCGGGGTCACCGGCCAGGCGCACGATCAGCGGGGCCACCGCCAGCAGGATCACCATCCCCTGGGCGAAGGCGAGGTTGATCACGTAGGCGCCGAGAAAGAAGCCCTCTTCGCGCTCGAAGAGGTACCCGCACGTCGGGCACCGCTCCTTCATCCGGAACCAACGCGTGAACAGCTTGCCGCCGCCACAGATCGGGCAGCGCTTGAGCAGGCTGCGGCCGAGCATGCGCATCCGCGTAGGAGTAGGCCGGTCGAGGTACACGGTGCTTCGACGCTACGCCGGATCCGCGACCTGCCCGCCGGTGCGCGACAGGACGGCTTCCAGGACTTCGTCGGCCTGTGCGGCGAGCTCGGCGAGGGGGCGGTTGCGGTGGACCCGCTCGCCCAGGTCGCCCTGGGCGATGGCGCCGGGGCCGAACCGCCGGGCCACGTCGATCAGCATGCCGATATCGACGCCATAGCCGGGTTCCAGCGCCACTCCCTGCAGCGCCTCACGCCTCACTGCCACCTCGCCGGCGAGCGGCTGGCGCACGAAGGCCAGCTCCGGCACGAGGCGGCGCAGCAAAGGCCGGGCCAGCAGCTCGGTCACCCGCCCACCACCGGCCCCGCCGTTGTCCGCCCGGACGTAGGTGCCCTTGACCAGGACGAGACCGTCTTCGGCCAAGAGCGGCTCGACCAGCCGGGTGACGTAGTGGAGCCCGAAGCGGCGAACGTCGGCATCGAGGAAGACGACGATGTCGCCGGTGGTGACGGCCAACGCCTCCGACATGGCCGACCCCTTCCCCGGACGCCCGTCGCGCCGCACAACTCGCGCTCCGAGCGCCTCGGCGATCGACCCGGTCCCGTCGGTGGAGCAGTCGTCGACCACGACGATCTCGTCGACGAGGGGTTCGGGGCCCTCGAGGGCGGCGACCACGGGCGAGACCACGCCGGCCACGGTGGCCGCCTCGTCGCGTGCTGGGATGCACACCGAGACCCGGAGGCCGGCGGCGGCCTTGGCGACGGCGAAGAGCGACGTCACCGGGCGGGGTCGCCGGCTGCCCACTCGACTGGTTTGCTCATGGTCCTCCTGACCGTGGCGCCGGTGTGTTGACCACCATACCCCCCGGTGGTATGTTAGAGCGTACCCCTACCCGGTAGAAGTACAGATCTCGAACAAGGAGCTCCCCATGAGCACGACCACCGTCATCACCGTCGACGGCATGACTTGCGGCCACTGCGTCAACGCGGTCCAGACGGAGGTAGGGAAGCTCGACGGCGTGACCGACGTCTCCGTCGACCTGAGCAGTGGCCAGGTCACCATCGTGACCGACACCGCCCCTGACGCCGGCGCCCTGCGGGAGGCGGTCGAAGAGGCGGGGTACGAGGTACGCATATGACCGCCACACGTATCGACCTCCAGATCGGCGGGATGACCTGCGCCTCGTGCGCGGCCCGGATCGAGAAGCGCCTGAACCGACTCGACGGGGTCACCGCCACGGTGAACTACGCCACTGAGCACGCCACCGTGGAGATCCCCGAAGGCACCGCCCCCGCGGACGTCATCGCCGCCGTCGAGGCCGCCGGGTACACCGCGGCGGTCCCCCAGGCCTCGCCGTCTGGGCCCGTCGACGTCACCGGCGAGCCGGCCGACGAGACGGCGCCGCTGCGCCAGCGCCTGCTCATCTCACTGGTGCTGACCGTCCCGGTGATCGCCATGGCCATGATCCCGGCGCTGCAGTTCGAGAGCTGGCAGTGGCTGTCGCTCACGCTCGCCGCGCCGGTAGTCGTGTGGGGCGCCTATCCGTTCCATCGGGCGGCATGGGTGAACCTCCGCCACGGCACGGCCACCATGGACACCCTCATCTCCATGGGAACGCTGGCGGCCTTCGCATGGTCGGTCTACGCCCTGTTCTGGGGGCACGCCGGCATGCCCGGCATGAAGATGCCGTTCGACCTCACCATCTCGCGTGGGTCGGGTACACACGAGATCTACCTCGAGGTCGCCGCCGGCGTCACCTTGTTCATCCTGGCCGGCCGCTACTTCGAGGCCCGGGCGAGGCGGCGCTCCGGCGCCGCCCTCCGGGCGCTGCTCGAGCTGGGCGCCAAGGACGTGGCCGTGGTCCGTGACGGCACCGAACGGCGGATCCCGGTCGACGAGCTGGCCGTCGGGGACACCTTCGTCGTCCGCCCCGGGGAGAAGGTGGCCACCGACGGCGTCGTCGAGGAAGGCACCTCCGCCATCGACGCCTCCATGCTCACCGGCGAAAGCGTGCCGGTCGAGGTCGGCCCGGGCGACGCCGTCGTCGGGGCCACCGTGAACGCCGGCGGGCGCCTGGTGGTGCGGGCCACCCGTGTCGGGGGCGACACCCAACTGGCCCAGATGGGGCGCCTCGTCACCGCGGCCCAGAGCGGCAAGGCGCCGGTCCAGCGGCTGGCCGACCGGATCTCTGCCGTGTTCGTGCCCGTGGTCATCGTCCTCGCCGTGGCGACGCTGGGCGGCTGGCTGGGCGCCGGCGCGGGCTCGGCCACCGCCTTCGCCGCCGCCGTGGCGGTGCTCATCATCGCCTGCCCGTGCGCGCTCGGCTTGGCCACGCCGACCGCCCTGCTCGTCGGCACGGGCCGGGGCGCCCAGTTGGGCATAATCATCAAGGGCCCGGAGATCCTCGAGTCGACCCGCAAGATCGACACCGTCGTGCTCGACAAGACGGGCACGGTCACCACGGGGCAGATGTCACTGGTCGAGGTCGTCCCTGCGCCCGGCACCACCACGGAGGAGGTCCTGACCCTGGTCGGCGCCGTCGAGGACGCCTCCGAGCACCCCGTGGCCCGGGCCATCGCCGCCGGCGCCCGAGCCCGGCTCGGTTCGCTGCCCCCGGTGGAGTCCTTCGCCAACGCCCAGGGGCTCGGAGTCCGGGGCGTGGTCGACGGCCGAACCGTGGTCGCCGGCCGCGAGCGCTACCTGGCCGACTGCAGCCTGGCGCTCGGGCCGGAGCTGAGCGCGGCAAAGGACGCCGCCGAGGCCGCCGGTCGCACCGCGGTGCTGGCGGGGTGGGAGGGTGAGGCCCGCGCCGTCCTCGTCGTCGCCGACACCGTCAAGCCGACCTCGGCGGAGGCGATCAGGTCGCTGCGGGATCTCGGCCTCGCTCCGGTCCTGCTGACCGGCGACAACACGGCGACCGCCCGGGCCGTCGCCGCCGAGGTGGGCATCGACGAGGTGGTGGCCGAGGTCCTGCCCGAGGAGAAGCTCGACGCCGTCCGCCGCCTGCAGGACGGCGGCCGGGTGGTGGCCATGGTGGGTGACGGGGTCAACGACGCCGCCGCGCTGGCCCAGGCCGATCTCGGACTGGCCATGGGCACCGGCACCGACGTGGCCATCGAGGCCAGCGACATCACCCTGGTCCGCGGTGACCTCCGTGCCGCCGCCGACGCCATCCGCCTCTCCCGGCGGACCCTGCGCACGATCAAGGGCAACCTGTTCTGGGCCTTCGCCTACAACGTGGCCGCCCTGCCCCTTGCCGCCCTCGGCTTCCTCAACCCGATGATCGCCGGCGCGGCCATGGCCTTCTCGAGCATCTTCGTGGTCAGCAACAGCCTCCGGCTCCGCTCGTTCAAGGCTGGAGGATGACCAGACGCCTGCTGGCGGCGCTCGCCGTCCTCTCCGCCCTTGTGCTCGGCGCCTGCAGCTCGGGCGACGACGCTGCCGCCGTCGCCCCCGCCGGGGAGGACCGCACGATCGAGGTCGAGATGCGCGACATCGCCTTCGCCCCTACGAGCATCGACGTCCGAGCGGGTGAGAAGGTGCGCTTCGTCTTCAGGAACACCGGCCAGTTGACCCACGACGCCTTCATCGGCGACAACGCGGCGCAGGAGGCCCACGCCCGCGAGATGCGGCGGGGCCACGGCGACCATGGCAAGGGCTCGAACGCGGTGCGCGTGGCTCCGGGAAAGACCGCCCAGCTCGTCCACACCTTCGACCGGCCGGGCCAGATCCTCATCGGGTGCCACCAGCCCGGCCACTACACGGGTGGCATGAAGGCCGCCATCAGCGTCGCATAGGCCGTTCGGCCCCAGGGTAGGTCGACCTGCATGAGCCGCCGGCGAGCCCCGTGGATGTCAGTCGTCGCCCTGCTGGTCCTGCTGACCGCTGCCTGTAGCGGCGGAGGGGGCGGCGGAGCCGCCACCGACGACGAAGCCATCGCGCCGGTCGGCGGCGTGACGCCGGCGCACGAGCGTCCCCTGCAGTTCGAGGGTGCGGGCAAGGCGAAGGTGTTCGGCACCCTCTCCATGCCCGAGACCCCGGCGGGAGCGACGGTGCCGGGAGTCCTGATTATTCCCACCGCCGGGGCCGGCGGACTGCTCGGCTTCGCGGGCGTGGCCGACCCGCTGGGGAAGGACCTGGCCAAGACGTTCGCCGCCTCGGGGGTGGCGTCGTACCGGTACGACCAGCGCGGCACCGGTGAGAGCAAGCTCGAGGCCGACACCCGCCTGAGCATCGACGACCTCGTCGCCGACGCCCGGGCCGCGCTCGACCTCCTCGCGCAGCGCCGGGAGACGGCGGCGAGGGACCTCGCCGTCGTCGGCTACGACCAGGGCGGCCTGGTGGCGTTGCGGCTGGCAGCCACCGATCCGCGCGTCAAGCGGCTGGTGCTCATCTCGACACCGGGGCGGTCCCTTGTCGACGTCCGTGCGGCCCAGCTGCAGGCTCGCTACGGCCCCGAGTCGGCCGCCGCACTGCGCTCCGAGGTCGCCAACCTGCTCGCCACCCGCACGGTCCCGCCGCTCGACGCCCTCCGGACCGAGGTTCGTCCGCTCCTGCCGGCGCAGGAGGCCGGCTTCCTCCACGACCTGTACTCCTTCGACCCAGCGGCGGAGGCGGCGAAGGTGAAGGTGCCGACCATGATCGTGGTGCCGAGCGACCCCGCCCCCTACGACCCGCAACGGCTCGCGGCCGCCATCCCCGGGTCGGAGGTGGTCAGATCCGTGGGCAGTGGGTCGACGCTCGTCGTCTCCGGGCCGACGCCGGAGGACCTGTCCGACCCGACCAGCGCCAACCACGAGCACGGCGCCGGCCCGCCCCAGGCGGTCACGACTCGCGACACCGCCGTCCTCGAGCGTGTGGCCCGGTTCGTGGCCACGCCGCCGAACCGGTGACGCTCAGTCGCCGAACTCGAACACCTCGCTGAGGAAGCCTTTCTTCCGCTTCGGGCGGTACTGCGACGGCGCGTCGTCCCGGTCCCGGTCCCGCCTCAACTCGCCGACGTGAATCACGATGAACCCCGACGGCACCGGGCAGGTCCAGACGGGGCCGGACGGGGCCGGTGCTTTCGTGAGTGCGCCCCCAGGGACTCGAACCCTGAACCCGCAGATTAAGAGTCTGCTGCTCTGCCAAATTGAGCTAGAGGCGCCTGCACTTCCTCGGCCGGCGGCTGCGCACCGGGAGGGTGACCGAGGGGACTTGAACCCCCGACCTCCAGGGCCACAACCTGGCGCTCTAACCAACTGAGCTACGGCCACCATGCGACGGTCCAGCATCGCACACCCCGGCGACCCACCGCGCGGCCTCGAGGAACGGAGGTTCAGACGATCCGGCGCTCGTTGGCCCTCTTCGGGCGCCATTCCGAGGGCCCTGCTCACGAGGGCGCCGGTATCACCGGCCGGTGGACGTGGCCGATCCTCCTCATCGTCGTCGGCGTCGTCGGACTGATCGCCAGCCGTCGCGACACGAAAGCCCAGGACGGACCGGTAGCCTGGCCCGGTGACCCCGGGGCGCCGACTTCGAGTGGGGGTGGTGGCGTGCTGGGGCGTGTGCCTGCTGGCTGCCACAGGCGTCCACCTCGGTGGTGCGCACCCCGCCGTACCCACAGCGGAGATCCCCACGACGGTCGGCGTCCTCACACGGGCGCCCGGCGCGACGGTCACCCCGAGCAGAGCGGCCGACGAGGTACTGGCCGCCGGCAAGGGAACACCGTTGCCACTCCTGGTCCTGACCGCGGCGCTCGGCGTCCTGGTCGGCCTTCCGGCAGTGCGGGGTCGGCGTACATCGCCGGCCGGCCGTGACCATCAACCGCTCCTGGCCCGCCGGCACACCATCGCCCTGAGGGGGCCCCCGCTCCAGTTCCGCTGACCGAACTGTCGATGCCCGCCTCCTACATGACGGGCCGAGCCGGAGGAGTACGGAGTTGCAGAAGTTGCGCTGGCGCGCCGCACTGGTCCTGGCGATCGTGGCGGGCGCCGTCTTCCTGATCGTGGACCGTCCCGCCCGCCTGGGGCTGGATCTCCAAGGTGGCACGCAGATCGTGCTCGAGGCGCGGGACGCTCCGGGCCGCAAGGTCGACGCCGACACGCTGAACCGCACCCTCGAGGTCCTGCGCCGGCGGGTGGACCAGCTCGGCGTGGCCGAGCCGTCCCTGCAGCGCTCGGGCGACCGCCGGATCATCGTCGAGCTCCCCGGCGTCGCCGACCCCGAGGAGGCCGTCGCCGTCATCGGCAAGACCGCGGAGCTGACCTTCCACTCCGTGCGCCCCGCCGGTCAGGGCGAGCGGACCGTGCGCGACGAGGACGGCGTGGAGATCGGGCTGGGCCCCCCAGCGGTCACCGGGAACGACGTGCGCACGGCCACGGCCACGATCGGCGGCGGCTTCTCGGTGGCCTGGCAGGTCCAGGTCGAGTTCCGAAGCGACAACGCCTGGCGGCGGCTCACCGGAGAAGCGGCGTGCGCGCCCCCCGGTGACCCGGCGCGCCGGCTGGCCATCGTCCTCGATCAGGAGGTGATCTCCAGCCCCCAGGTGGCCCCGGAGATCCCGTGTGGCCAGGGCATCACCGGCGGCACGACGAGCATCACCGGCAACTTCTCGGAGAGCGCGGCAAAGGACCTCGCCCTGCTGATCCGGGCCGGCGCCCTCCCCGTACCGGTGGAGATCATCGAACAGCGGACGATCGGCCCCACCCTCGGCGACGCCGCCATCGAGGCCAGCGTGAAGGCCGCGGTGATCGGCGCCGTGCTGACGACCCTCTACATGATCGTCTACTACCGGCTCCTCGGCATCCTCGCCGCGGTGGCCCTGGCCGCCTACGGCGCCATGAGCTACGCCGTCCTGCTCCTCATCGGCGCCACCCTCACCCTTCCCGGCATCGCGGGATTCGTGCTGGCCATCGGCATGGCCGTCGACGCCAACGTGCTCGTGTACGAGCGGATCAAGGAGGAGGCGGGGGCGGGGGCGACGACCCGAGGCGCGGCCCGGCGCGGTTTCGAGCGAGCGTGGACGGCGATCGCCGACTCCAACGCCACCACCCTGCTGGCCGCCGTCCTGTTGTTCTTCTTTGCCTCCGGCGCCGTCCGGGGCTTCGGCATCACCCTCACCATCGGCGTGCTGGTGTCGGTGTTCACCGCCCTGGTCTTCACCCGGCTGATGGTCGACACCCTCCTGCGCACCGGACTGCGTGAGCGTCGCCGCCTGCTGGGGCTCGAGGTCGGCGGGCGTTTCCGGGCGTGGCTGGCCACCCGGCGCCCGAACCTGCTCCGCCACTGGCGGCGGTGGCTCGCGGGATCGGCCGTCGCCCTGATGCTGGCCGGCGCCGGCATTGCCACCCGGGGTTTCGACTTCGGCCTCGAGTTCTCCGGCGGGCGCCTGCTCGAGTACGACACCGAGCGCCGGGCCGATCTCGACGCCGTGCGCCGGGGGGTGGCCGCGGCCGGCTTCCCCCGGGCCGTCGTGCAGGAGTCCGGTGACGGCAACGTCGCCATCCGCACGACCCAGCTCACCTCGGAGGAGGTGGCCCGGATCCGTGAGGCCGTCGCCGAGGTCGGGGGGGCGCCCACCGTCGTCCGTGACGAGTTCGTGGGGCCGACCATCGGCAACGAGCTCCGCCGCAAGGCCCTGATGGCCCTGGCCCTCGCCCTCGCCGCCCAGCTCGCTTACCTGGCCGTGCGCTTCCGGTGGAGCTACGCGGCCGGCGCAGTCAGTGCCATGGCCCACGACGTCATCCTTCTGCTGGGCGTGTTCGCCTGGCTGGGCAAGACGCTCGACGGCGTGTTCCTCGCCGCGCTGCTCACCGTGATCGGCTACTCCATCAACGACTCGGTGGTCGTCTTCGACCGCGTCCGGGAGCTGCGCCGGGCCCGGAGCAAGGACCCGCTGCTGGAGGTGGCCAACGACGCCTGCCTGCAGACGGTCCCCCGCACGATCAACACCGGCCTGGGCGCCCTCTTCATCCTCGTCGCCCTGTACGTCCTCGGCGGCGAGACCCTCACCGACTTCGCCCTGGCCCTGCTCATCGGCATCGTCGTCGGTACGTACTCGTCGGTGTTCACGGCGACACCCATCGCCGTCTGGTTCGAGGGGCGGCGGGGCGGCCATCGCCACGAGCCGATCCGGCCTCGGACCGTGCCGGCCACACCCCTGACGCCTCGGGCACCCAGGGAGGTCCCTGCCGACGAGGAGGTGGCACCGGCCCCTCCGCCACCGGCGAAACCGGTCCGGGTCACCCAGCGGGACGCCGGTGCCCCACCCCGGCCCCGGAAACAGCGCCGCAAGCCCTCCAAGAAGCGCTGACCCGGGGACTCAGCGCTCCGATGCCCGCGTCGACGCGCTCGCTCACCCCCGCCGATGTCCACGATCACGTCCGGCGCCACTGTTTCACGCCCGCCGGCCCGCCCGGCCGGGTCGGCATCGAGCTCGAACTGCTCACCGCGGTCGCCGGCCACCCGGCGCGCCGGCCGGCGCCGGAGCACCTGCGTGCCGCTCTCGAAGGGCTGGTCGTGCCGGGCGGAGGCCGCCTCACCGTCGAGCCGGGCGGCCAGGTCGAGCTCAGCAGCCTCCCCCACGCCGGGCCCGCCGCGGCCATCGACGCCACCAGCGCCGGCGTCGACTTCCTCGAGGCCGCTCTCGCCGGCGCCGGGATCTGCACGACCGCCGCGGGCCTCGACCCGGTACGTCCGAACCGGCGCGTCGTCTCCAACCCGCGTTACGACGCCATGGAGGCCTACTTCGAAGGCGACGGAGGCGCGGGCATGGCCATGATGTGCGGCACCGCCTCCGTACAGGTCAACGTCGACCTGGGCGAGGCCACCCAGCTGGTCCGCCGGTGGCGGACGGCCCACGCCCTCGGGCCGGTGCTGGTGGCCGCCTTCGCCAACTCGCCGCTGGCGGGCGGCGTGCCGACCAGGGCCCGCTCGTCCCGTCAGCAGATCTGGGCCCTGCTCGACCCGACTCGCTCTGCGCCGGCGGCCTCGGTTCTCCCGCCGGCCGACGCCTGGGCCCGCTACGCCCTCGCGGCACGGGTGATGCTCGTGCGGGGCGACCGGTACGTCGCCGTCCGTGAGCGCCTGTCGTTCAGACAGTGGATGGCGGAAGGCCATGAGGTCGGCTACCCGACGATCGACGACTTCGCCTACCACCTGACGACCCTGTTCCCGCCGGTCCGGCCGAAGGGGTGGCTCGAGCTGCGGATGATCGATGCCGTGCCTTCACCGTGGTGGCAGGTGGCCGTGGGGGTCACGACGGCTCTCCTCGACGATCCGGAGGCGTTCGCCACCGCCGAGCGGACCTGCGCGCCGGTGGCCCACTGCTGGGCTGAGGCCGCGACACTGGGCATGGGCCACCCCGCCCTGGCCTCCGCCGCCCGATCCTGCTTCGCCGCCGCCCTCGACGCCCTCCCACGCCTCGGCGTGGGCGCCGACACCATCGGCGCGACGGTGCACTACGTCGACCGCTATGTCGACCGCAGTCGCAGCCCGGCGGACGACCTGCTCGACTCCATGGCCGTCGTGCCCACGTTGTGATTCACGAGGATCCCCGTTGTACCCCGTACCGGTATCTGAGCGATGTCGCTCCGAACCGCGACGGGCGCTCCATCGGCCGAACTCCAGGACACTGTTTCCCTTGACATCACATACCCCATGGGGGTATCACTAGTACACGGTCTCCTGGGACATGGCAAAGGGGCACAGATGTACGACACGAGTCATCGGACCGACCAAGCCGGCAACCATGCCGAGCACCACCACGCGGCCGCTGAGGAGCATTCCCCGGCGACGGCACACCACGGCGACCACGGCGACCACGCCGGGATGTTCCGCCGCCGCTTCTGGTGGAGCCTCCTGCTGAGCCTCCCCATCGTCGTCACCGCCCACATGATCCAGGACTGGTTCGGCTATCACCTGGACTTCCCGGGTGACGGGCTGGTCGGTCCCGTCCTCGGCACCGTCGTCTTCCTCTACGGGGGGTGGCCCTTCCTCGCCGGGGGCCTGGCAGAGGCCCGTTCACGCCAGCCGGGGATGATGCTGCTGATCGCCATGGCGATCGGCGTTGCGTTCGGCGCATCGGCGGCCACCAGCCTGGGCTTCTTCGACCTCGACTTCTGGTGGGAGCTGGCCGCGCTCATCACCATCATGCTCTTGGGCCACTGGCAGGAGATGAAGGCCATCGGGCAGGCAAGAGGGGCGCTCGCCGCGCTGGCCGAGCTCCTGCCCGACGAGGCCGAGCGCGTGGGCCCCGACGGCAGCCTCGAGAAGGTGTCGCTCGAAGCGCTCGCCGCCGGCGACGTCGTGCTCGTGCGCTCCGGCGGCCGCGTCCCCGCCGACGGCCACGTCGTCGAGGGTCAGGCCGAGCTGGACGAGTCGATGGTCACCGGAGAGACGCGCCCGGTGCCCAAGGGACCGGGCGATGCCGTCGTGGCCGGAACCGTGGCGACTGACTCCTCCATAAGGGTCCGCGTACGAGCCGTCGGCGACGACACGGCCCTCGCCGGGATCCGGCGACTGGTGGCCCAGGCCCAGGCCAGTCGGTCCAGGGCCCAGGCCCTCGCCGACCGGTCCGCCGCGCTCCTGTTCTACGTCGCCGCCGCCGCGGCCGTGGCCACCTTCGCCACATGGGCTGCGCTCGGCGACCTCGACAACGCCGTCGTGCGCACGGTCACCGTGCTGGTCATCGCCTGCCCGCACGCCCTCGGCCTCGCCATCCCCCTGGTCATCAGCCTCTCCACCACGCTGTCGGCCCGAGCCGGCATCCTGGTCAAGGACCGGCTCGCCCTCGAGCGCATGCGGACGATCGACGCCGTGCTGTTCGACAAGACGGGCACGCTCACCAAGGGGGCGCACGTGGTCACCGGCGTGGCCGGCGCCGGGCTGAGCGAGGACGACGTCCTCTCATTGGCCGGCGCCGTGGAGGCCGACTCCGAGCACCCGCTGGCCCGGGCGATCGTGGCCGCCGCGGATGAGCGGGGCCGTCGCGCCCGTGCCTCGGAGTTCCAGTCGATCACCGGGCGGGGCGTGGAGGCGTCCGTCGACGGCCAGCGCTACGCCGTCGGCGGGCCGGCCCTGCTCCGGGAGCGGGCCCTCGAGGTGCCTGCGGCACTGAGTGGCCCGGTGGCCGATTGGGAGCGGCGTGGGGCGGCAGTGCTCTATCTCGCCCGGGGTCGCGACGTGGTGGGCGCCCTGTCTCTCGAGGACGAGATTCGCCCGGAAGCCCGCCAGGCGGTCGCCGACCTGAAGGCCGCGGGCAAGCGGGTGGTGCTCATCACCGGCGACGCGCGGCAGGTGGCCGACGCCGTGGCCGAGGAGCTGGGCGTGGACGAGGTGTTCGCCGAGGTGCTCCCCGAAGACAAGGACCGGGTGGTGGCCGAGCTCCAGGGACGAGGCCTCACCGTGGCGATGGTCGGCGACGGAGTGAACGATGCTCCTGCCCTCGCCCGCGCCGACGTCGGTCTCGCCATCGGCGCCGGCACCGACGTGGCGATCGAGTCGGCCGGCGTGGTGCTCGCCTCGAGCGATCCCCGGGGCGTGTCCTCGGTCATGAAGCTGTCCCAGGCCAGCTACCGCAAGATGCTCCAGAACCTGGGCTGGGCCGCCGGCTACAACGTGGTGGCCATCCCGTTGGCCGCGGGCACCCTCGGCTGGGCCGGGATCAACCTGCCACCGGCTGTCGGCGCCGTGCTGATGAGCGCGTCCACCGTGGTCGTCGCCCTCAACGCCCAGCTCCTTCGGCGGGTGGACCTGCGTCCGGAGCGCGGCTCCGGAACCGACCGGGCGACGGCAGCCGGTTCCCGACGACGCCGTCGTGGGCTTGGCGTGGGCGGGCGGCTGGCCGCCCCGCCGTCGACGGCCCGGAACTGACCCTGGGCCACGACGTGACGGTGACGGGGGACTCGACACCCCGGCCGTTGCCGGCTTCCAGCCCGACGTCGGACGTCGACGGCTACCAGGTGGAGCTCACCGGCAAGCCAAGGGCCGGCGGAGAGGGGGAGGTGACGCTCACGGTCGGCAGGGGTGGCCGGCCGGTCGGCGACCTCGAGCCCTACCTCGGCGCCCTCGGCCACCTGGTCGCCATCAGGGCGTCGGACCTCGCGTACCTCCATGTCCATCCCCTGGAGGAACGGGTCGGGCCCGGCCAGGTGCCCTTCGCCGTCGAAGCCCCCTCTGCCGGCACCTACCGGCTGTTCTTCGAGTTCAGCCACCAGGGCACGGTGCGCACGGCGGCCTTCACCGTCGAGGTCGCTGGTGGTCCGGGCGGTACGCCGGCGCCCGGCGGACACGGCGGCGGGCACTGACACGGCCGCCGAAGAGCGCCTCCACCGGCCGCCCCGAACTCACGCCAGCGCCTGCGGCGACTCAGCCCGACGTCGAGCGTCACGGACCGAGACGTCACTGCCCTTTTGTTCGAACACGGTGATGGCCTGCCGAAGAAGGTCCAGTGCTTCATCCGTCCGACCGGCCAAGGCGAGGACTTCGGCCAGGTCGCTCAGCGCCTCCCCGTGCAACTGCAGGAAGTCGGTGGTCTCGGCGAGCGCCACTGCCTCCCGGCCGAGCCGCTCGGCGTCCTCCATCCGGCCTCGACGGGCCGAGGCCTTGGCCCGCCCCGCTCGCCAAAGGACCTGCGAGTAGACGTCGTCGGAGGCGGCGGCCTGTTCACTGAGCACACTGACCGACTCTGCTTCGTCATACCGCCGCTGGGCGTAGAGCGCCTGGACCAGCAGGCCCGCTCCGGTGGGGAGCCAGGCGTACTCGCCCATCTGCTCGAGGCGCTCACATGCCGGCTGGAGCGCGGCCTCGGCCGCTGCCGGGTCACCTGCGAGCAACTCCACCCGCCCACAGGTTTGGGCGAAGGGCCCCACCATCCACACCTGCAGCCCGAGGTCCTCGAGGATCTCACGCGATCGGGCCAGGCGGTCCCGCGCCTCGACGAACCGCCCCAGCATGGCGTCGTAGAGCGCCTGGATGAAGAGCACTGTCGCGCCGATCCGCCGATCACCACCTGCCTGCTCGAGGATCTCTTGGCATCGAGCGATCCCCTCCTCCGGCGGAGTAGGGCCGCCCCAGACGATCAGCGGAAGCCACGACAGGCTCTCCAGCTCCTCGCGCCGGTCACCAGCGCGACGGGCGTGCATCGCCGCCTGCTCCATGATTCCCTCGGCCTCGCCGAACTTCCCCCACATCACCTGCACGATGCCGAGGAGCCGCCCCCCGACGGCGAGCCCGCCTTCGTCGCCCAGGGCCTGGAAGACCGGAATGGCTCGCTCCACCGTTTCTCGGGCGGCGGCCGCGCCACCTTCTGGCTGGGTGAGCAGGCGCAGCCAGGCGCGGCCAAGGAGGGCGTAGGCCTCCACGCCCCGGTCACCCGAGTCGGCCGCAGACTCCACCGCCTCGGCCAGCACCGCCTCGGCACCTTCGAAATCGCCGGTCGCCAACAGGGCCTCGCCGAGCACTGGAAGCAGCGCCGTGCGGGATGGATCGCCGGCGGGAAGGAGGGAGACAGCACGGGACAGCAGGTTCCTCGCCGCCATGACGTCGCCACTGGCGAGCGCCCGTTGTCCTGCTCCAGTCAGGCGTGTGGCGCCCCGCCGGGCCAGCGCTCGTGCCGCGGCGTCGACAGGCCGCAGCTCGACTCTGTAACGGTAGGCGTGCTCCAGGTGGTAACCGATGATCTCCTCGTATTCCCCGACCCGCTCAGCGGCGGCATGCTCGACCCACCCGGCGAACTCCTCGTGGAGCCTTCCTCTGGCTTCCTTGGACACCTCCTGGTAGGCGGCGTCGCGTATGAGCGCGTGGGCGAACCGAAAGGTGTCCTCTGCGGGGCCCAGAGAGGGGTCAGTTCGTGACCGCAGGACGGATGAGCTCCTTCTCGGTGAGCGTCTGAAGGCTGGTGTCGACCTGAGAGCGGTATTCCTTTGGGACGAGCGCGAGGAGACCGCTGCGGTAGAACCGCTGGCCCATCACCGACGCTACCTCGATCACTTGTCGGTCGGGAGCGGCGAGCCGGTCGAGGCGGGCGGCAAGGAGGGCCTGGAGGGTCGGCGGGACGACGAACTCGGCGAGCCCGCGGCCCGCCACCCAGGCCTCCCCCTGTCGCCGAAGGACACCTTCCTCGATCAACATCGACAGGATCTCCTCTATGAAGAGCGGGTTCCCGTCGGCCACGTCGTTGATGTGAGCGGGGACGTGGGCGCGCTCCACGCTCATCCCGAGGATGTTGCCGATCACTTCATCACTCTCCTCGGGAGAGAGAGGCGCCAGCCGCATGACGGAAGCGTTGGGCAGATCGGTGCCCCAACTCGGCCGCTGCTCGAGGAGCTCCGGTCGCGAGAGACACATGATGAGCACGGGCGCATCCCGACACCACTCCAGCATGTGCTGGATCAGGTCCAGCAACGTCGGCGCGGCCCAATGGATGTCGTCGAAGACGATGACGACCGGCCGCCTGCGAGCCAACAGCTCCACAACCTTTCGGACCGCCCAGAACGTCTCCCCGAGTACGGCCGTCGTTGTCGGCGCGACCGTTCCCAGCACCTGCGACAGCCTGTTTACGATGAGGGCGGTGTCGGCCTCGTCGTCGAGCAACGCTGCCAGCTTGACGGCGACCCGCTCAGGGGTGTCCTCGTCGAGGATGCCGGCCGCCTGCCACACGACCTCGCGGACGGGCCAAAGAGTGACACCCTCACCGTAGGACAGGCAGCGACCTTGCAGGATGGTCGCCCGGTCGGCGACGGTACGCAAGAACTCGTCCGCCAAGGTGGACTTCCCGATCCCCGCGGAGCCGAGCACGGTACGACCCACGCAGGCACGGTCGGCCACTGCCTTCTCGAACGCAACTCGGAGACTCTCGCACTCGGAGTCTCGGCCGACCATCCGCGCCGGAAAGCGCCGGGATCGCGCATGCCCGGTGGTGACCGAAAGGAGCCGGAAGGCGCGCACCGGTTTCCCCTTGCCCTTCAACTCGAGCGGCTCCATCTCCTCCACGACGATGGCGTCCTTCGCCAACCGGTGCGTGGCCTCTCCGAGGAGGACCTCTTGGGGAGCGGCGTACTGCTGTAGCCGCGCCGCGACGTTCACCACGTCACCGAGCACGGTCATCTCCTCACCGCTGCTCGTCGCCACTTCGCCCGTGTTCACACCCGTTCTCGCCTGGATCCGCACACCCCACTCGCGCTCCAACTCCTCGTTGAGCAATTCGAGGGTGTCTCTCATCTCCGCCGCAGCTCGCAGTCCGCGAAGCGCGTCGTCTTCGTGCACCTGAGGGATCCCGAAGACGGCCATCACCGCGTCGCCGAGGTACTTCTCGACGGTGCCGTTGTGCCGCTCGACGATGGCACGCATCTCTTCGAAGTAGCGGAACATCACACGCCGCACGCGCTCGGCGTCGAGCCGCTCGACCAACGCCGTGAAACCGGTGACGTCGGTGAAGACGACGGTCACGAGCTTGCGAACCGCAGACGGGTACTCGGCCGATGAGGCCAGCGCGTTACCGCACGAAGAGCAGAAGCGAGCTCCCGACGTGTTGTCGGCTCTGCACCGTGGGCACACCGCCACGCGACGAGCCTAACTCGGTTGCTGGGGCAGGTCCGCTACCAGAGGCGGTTCCGGAAAAAGCCCTGGACGATCTCCATGGCCTGTAGCGCGCGCTGCTGGTCCTGGGTCTTGGCGTTCGTCAGGAACGTGACCACGTCCTCCCGACCCGCTGCTTGCGCCTCCTCGATCGCCTTCCTATAGCTGGCGCTCGCCTCGAGGGAAGACGAGAGCAGCTTGATGACCAATTCATCGAAACGCATCGAATCCGACATATGGCCCTCCATTCGGCCCGGGGAGGCCTCCCGACCGAGTGCGCCCCCGACGGCGCATTATGCCCTACGAGACCTGTCGAGTCGCTTCTTCCCGCCCCGACGACTCCAGCGGTGGCGTAACGGGGTGGGCTTGAATCATCGACGTCGGTCGGAGAGCATGAGCACCCGCCGGCAAGGAGCCCCCATGTCTGGTTTCGAGGTGCCTCACCCCACGACCCGAGAGGAGCTCATCAACGCCATATCGACCGCGGCCGAGGTCGAGCATGCCCTCATGGTCCAGTATCTGTTTGCCGCGTTCTCCTTGAAGAAGCGACCGTCGCCGGGGTTCTCGGACCAACAGTGCGAGAAGGGCCGGTCGTGGGCGCGAACGCTGCTGGCCATCGCCCTGGCCGAGATGGCGCATCTCGGAACGGTCTGCAACATGATGACGGCCGTCGGTGGCAGTCCTCACTTCAGCCGTTCGGCGGTCGGGGCGCCGCCGGGGGCGTCACGACACTTCCGATTCCGGTTGGAGCGGTTCGGAGAACCCAGCTTGCGCCGCTTCGTGCGCTGCGAAGCGCCCATCGGGATCGACGAGATGCTGCCGGAGGTGATCCGGTTCACCTGGATCGGGGAGCTGTACGACGGCATTGCCGAGGGTTTCCGATACCTCGGGGGGTCGCCCGCTCAGGAGAAGAGGCTCTTCTGTGGGCCGCGCGAGGCACAGGACACCAGCGACTGGTCCGCCGGGTTGGATCTCCGGGCCGTCACGGACGTGCGTAGCGCGGTCAATTCCATCCGTTTCCTGCAATGGGAAGGAGAAGGAGGCACGGGGCGATCGTCGTCGGGTCAGTCTCACTACGAGCGGTTCCGGCACATCCTCGCCGAGTTGAGCGAGGAGACCGCCGCCGACCCAGCGTTCGAACCGGTCCATCCTGTGGCGCTCAATCCGGTCACGACACTGCCGCTCGACGACGAAGGTCATCAACTCCCGCCGCTGCCGGACTCGACGTACCTTCCTGAAGGAAGCAGTGCCCGCCGCGTCGCCGAGCTGTTCAACTCGCTCTACGCGACAGTGCTCCGCATGCTGCTGCAGTTCTACGACTACGCCGGAGAGACCGGGCCACAACGGGATGGTCTCCAGGCGAACATTCGCCGGAGCATGAGCGGCGTCCTGCGACCTCTGGCCGAGGTGCTCACCGAGTTGCCAGTCACCCAAGGTGCTGACGAGACCGCAGGCCCGCCGTTCGAGATCTATTCCGAGCTCCAGGTACCAAGCCACCTTCCGAGCCGATGGGTCGTGCTCGAAGAGCGCATCGAGGCGGCCGCCAGGGAGTGCCAGCTTCTGGCCGCGGAGTCAGACCCCGCCCTTCAGAGGCTCGGGTTCCTCGCCACGAACGTCGAGCTCCTCCAGGCGAACGTCGCCTTGCTGGCGACGGCCGGGCGCACCCACGCGGTGAGGAAGTCGGCTCCGCCGGCGGCGGTGACTCACCTCGCGTCGGGGAGGACGCTGTCGTTGAGCTTCAGCGGCTGGCTGCAGTGCCGCCTGGCAACCGATCCCGATCCAGCGGACGAGCCTCGAGGGGTGAGCGGTTGGACTTTCGCCGTCGCCGGCGAACCGGATCTCGATCGGGTTCTACGACTCCAGCCCGAGGGCACCGTCCAACGTCATGCCGCCCCGGACATCGGCGTCGGCGTCCGCTCCGTCAGCGTCGACGGCATTGTCTCCGACGGTCATCCGCTGGAAGGAGCGGTCGTCGAGCTCCTCGAGGAGCCGGTCTTCGAGGGACGAAACGGGCTGGCCGCCGAGGACGGTACAGAGCCGATCTTCCCGTTCCATCTCCGGATTCGCGGGGCGGGTGTCACCCTTCGACGTGAACATCGAGACCCGACGACGGGTGAGTACCGCAAGCAGCCACCCGCGCGAATGGGGAACATGCCGGGCCTCAGGGACATACTCGAGGGCGACACCCTAAGCTACCGCTCCGGGCGCCGAAGGAAACTCGATCGGCGACGGGCAGCCTCGCAGGAGGGATCGACCGAGTGGGTCGGCCTCGACAAGCGCATCAGAGACATCGACGAAAGTCTGACCGGCACAGGGCGCATGGCCAATGCGCTCAGCAGCCTCAGGTTGGGTTTCGAGTACCGGGTCGTGATCGAAGGGCCATGCGAAGTGCATGACCCGGCGCGTGCGCTCGGTCTGGGCATCGAGCCGGGCCCATGGGCCGCGAACTTCTGGGTGGGCGCGTGGGATGCCGACGGGTTGTGCGCGTACATGCGGGGGCAGCTCGACATCCCGGTACGCGCGGCGGGTGACTGATCACCCGGCTGCGGTGCTCCGGTCCTACGAACCCTTGACGCGGGCCACGGCGACCGAGCGATCACCCAGGAATCGGCCGGTCCGCCCCGCGACGACGATGTCACCGTCAGGCTGAATGGCCACGGCAGAGGCCACTCTCATCCTTGACAGGTCGAGCAACCCTGCCCCGCCCTGGCCGAACCCGACATCGAGCGCGCCGTTGGCGGTGTAGCGCGCCAGTGCGGCGCCGGACTCCCCGAAGCCACAGGCGACGATCGAGCCGTCGGGCTGCAAGGCGAGGCCATGGATCTCGGCGTGTCTGCCGATGCTGGTCGTCACGACACCGTCCGCGCCGAAGCTGCGGTCCCGAGAGCCGTCCGCGTTGCAGCAGAGCAGGGCGAAGTTCCTGCGGGATTCGCCGCTTCCGGGGTCGAGACCGTCGCTCCAACCCCCGACGACGAGCTTGCCGTCGGGTTGCATGACGAGGGCGTTGACGTGGTCACCCACGCCGCCGATGGCGGGGAAGACGGCGCGCCCGTCGTCGGCGAAAGAGGTGTCCAGCTGGCCGTCGGGGTGGCATCGAGCCAGGGCGATGTCTCCGGGGTCGGCCTCGCCGATCGATCCGGCGACGACGATCTTGCCGTCGGGCTGGAGAACCACGCTGCGGGCGCACACCTGGCCGCCCATCCCGGCTATCGACACGACGCCCAGAACGCCAAACGTCACATCCCGGGCGCCATCAGGATGGTACCGGGCGATGCCGAAGCCCTCGCCCCGCTCGCTGAACGCCGAGCTCGCGGCGATGATGTCCCCATCCTGTTGGATGGTGATGTCCACGCGGGGATCCGGGTCCCCCGGAGGGAACACATTGGTGAGAACGACGCCGCCGGAGCCGAACTTCTCGTCATGCCGGCCGCTGAGGTCGACCCGAAGAAGCACGACCTCCCTCCGGGAGATCATGTCCGCCAACGTGGCCACCACCAGGCCGCCGTCCGGCGCAAGGGCCAACCGGGGCAAGGCCACCATCCCCGCCAGGGGAGGGAAGGAGTACCGGAAGTTTCCGACCGTGCCGAAGGAGTCGTCCCGGCGGCCGTCCATGTCCCAGCGGACCAGGAAGATGTCGCCAGCGGTGAGCCCAGCGGCGACGATGTCGTTGCCTGTGATGGCCACCGCAGAGGTCTTGTCGGTGCCTCTCACCGCCCAGTCCACGACCGCGCCATTGACCCCGAACAGCTGATCGAGCTCACCCGCCACTGCGCCTCCCTCGGTTGAGCTCCCGAGCATAGGAGCGACGATGGCGCTGGGCCGGGGCGGTCTCCCGCACGACCTCATTGAGTAGTGGTTGAGGCCACGCTCGGACCAGACCGCGGGTTCCCGTGCGGACGCTCGTGGCCCTGGCCCAGCCTTGGCGAAGAAGCTCGGGTAGCCCAGGCGCCCAGCGTACCGACGCGGAACCTGCCTTTCCCTCTACTACCCGATCGGCGCCAACCGCTAGGCCATTTGACTCGAGTCGGCAAAACTCGACGCGGTGGAACTGCCCCACCGCCGGCTCCCGATCACCGTGGCCGCGGTGGCGTACGCGTGGTGGGTGGCAGGTCTTCCTTCTTTCACGTGGTCCGCGACCGTGGCGGTCGCCGCTGCCGGCGCGGCCTTCGTCGTTGTCGGCACTCGCAGACCTCGTCCCTCCGACCCCGGCTTCCCCGCTGCTCGCAGCGCCCTGCCGTGGGCCATCCTGTTCACGCTGCTCGCCGGATGGGAGCTCGCCGCGTACCTCCAGCATCCGCGGGCCGACCACCCGACGATCAGCTCGCTGGCAGACCAGTTCCTCGCCTGGCGCCCGGCCCGAGCCCTGGCGTTCCTGGCGTGGATGGCGGTCGGCGCCGGCATAGCGCGCCGGTGAGCCGTACGGCCACCCTCGTCGGCTACTACCTCCTCGCCGCCGCCCTCGTGGGCTGCCAGGTCGCAGCTCTGCTGTCGGGCCGCATCCCGACCATCGGCCAGGCCGTGGCGCGGGTCACGGCTCGACGTGCGGGAAGGTGGCTACTCTTAGCGAGTGACCTCAGACCGCAGGTAAGCGCCGCGGTGAGCACGAGTCGGTGGTCCCTGGGGGCGGTCTGAGCTCACTCGCGTAAAAGGCGGACCGAGGTGGCAGTACGGCCGGGCCGGGCCGGCA
>Ga0247719_1000212_pt1 | contig 40239 bp, 40 predicted proteins | sample 41E_DmetaG_FD_189046 | JGI IMG/M metagenome (GOLD analysis project Ga0247719, IMG submission 189046) | Soil microbial communities from hillslope of Landscape Evolution Observatory, University of Arizona, Oracle, AZ, United States - 4-1-E_D | ecosystem: Engineered > Artificial ecosystem >...
ATTCTTGACGGGCTTCTTGTCAGACGTTCGCCAGCCGTTCTGGCGCCATTTGTGGATCCAGCGGCTGATTCCGTCCCGCACATAGATGCTGTCTGTGTGAAGCACGACGCGGCAGGGCCGCTTGAGCGCTTCAAGCGCCTTGATCGCCGCGATCAGCTCCATGCGGTTGTTGGTGGTGAGCGCCTCGCCGCCGGAAAGCTCACGCTCCTTGTCGCCCATCCGCAGCAGTACGCCCCAGCCGCCCGGCCCGGGATTGCCGCGGCAGGCGCCGTCGGTGAAAATCTCGACCAGCGGGAGTTCGCTCACTTCAGGCGACGAGCTCACGAGGCAGCTTGAACGTCATCCGCTCTGGGCTGTGATCAGCTTCTTCTTCGGTGACGTCGAAACGCGAGCGCAGCGCGTCGACAACTTCGCGGACGAGAACCTCGGGTGCCGACGCGCCGGCCGTGATCCCCACCGAGCGCGGCTGGCCCAGCCAGTCCCAGTCGATCTCCGTTGCGCGCTCGATCAGCCGCGACGGTACGCCCATGCGCTCGGCGACTTCGGCGAGGCGCAGGGAATTGCTGCTGTTGGGCGCGCCAATCACCAGCATCCGGTCGCATTCGGCCGCGATGGCCTTCACCGCCGCCTGCCGGTTCGACGTCGCATAGCAAATGTCCTCGCTGCGCGGCGCGCGGATCGTGGGAAAGCGCTGCTTCAGGGCTTCGACGATCGCCGCCGTGTCGTCGACGGACAGGGTGGTCTGGGTCAAAAAGGCAAGGTTTTCGGCGTCCGGGACCCGGAGACGGTCGACATCCCCGATCGTCTCAATGAGGGTGATCGATCCTTGCGGCACCTGGCCGAAGGTCCCGATCACCTCGGGATGGCCGGCATGGCCGATGAACAGGATGTGCCGTCCTTCCTCGATCAACCGCTCTGCCTGGCGATGAACCTTGGAGACCAGGGGGCAGGTCGCGTCGACGTAGGTGAGGCCGCGTTCCTGCGCCCGCGCCGGAACGGCCTTGGGCACTCCGTGCGCGGAAAAGACCACGGGGCGATCGTCCGGCACCTCGTCGAGTTCATCGACAAATATTGCACCGAGCGAGCGCAAACGATCGACCACGAAGCGGTTGTGGACGATTTCGTGGCGCACATAGACCGGCGCGCCGAACCGCTCGAGCGCGAGCTCGACGATCTGGATCGCGCGGTCGACGCCTGCGCAGAAACCACGCGGAGCGGCGATCAAGGCGCGAAGGGCAGGGCGGCCTGTCATGCTGGCGGCCATGTAAGCCATCGCTTGCAGCCTTAGAAGGCCCTTCCTATGAACGCGGCCAAGACTTTCCGCTCCTCGTAAGGAACCTCTCAAGTGAAGCTTCGCTCTGCCGCGTCGATTAGCTCCGCCCTGATTGCTTTCGCGCTGCTCGGCGCATGCCGCCACGCAGGCGAGATCGCCGATGACAGCGGCGTCTATGCAGTGCGCAGCGCCTGCCCGATCGCCGCGGTCCCGGCTGGGACGGGCGACATCACCCTATTCAACCCGCCGCAAAGCACGGATTCGCGGGCGATCGACGTAACGGCCGCGATCACCGACGTGCGCGCCGTCTGCCAGGATGTCGGCAATGACGTCGTTTCGACAGTCACCTTCACGATCGTCGGGCTTCGGCGCGATCCCGGACCGGCGCGCCAGGTGGTCCTTCCTTACTTCAACGTTGCTCTGCGCGGCGGGACCAATGTCGTCGCCAAGCAGGTGGGACGGGCGGTACTGAACTTCGCCCCGGGGGACATCCATTCCTGGACTCGGGTCCAGGCGACGGTACGGGTCAATCGTGCCGCCTCGACCCTTCCTGCCAATGTCCGGGAAATCCTGACCCGTCCGCGTAAGTCGGGTGAGGTCGAGGCAGCGGTCGACCCGCTCGCCGATCCGGGCGTGCGGGCGGCAGTCGCCAACGCGACCTTCGAGCAGCTCGTCGGTTTCGAGCTGACCCAGGACCAGCTGCGCTACAACGCGACCCGTTAGTCTTTCACGCTCGACTGCGTTGACTTCGTCCGACCGCGCGGCCAAGGCTCGCTCGTCACCGGGAGCCTCGGTTTCCGGGATGGCCACGCGGGAGAGTTCGCCAGCGTCTTCAGGCGCTTGCGGCGCCGAAGGAGCAACCGCCCCCGGAATCTCTCAGGCACAAGGGACCGCGCGCGCCATGACAGTCTGGAAAGCGTTCTCCGGCGCGTTCGCGCGGGAGGGCCGCCGAAGGGGCAAAGCTCTCAGGCGCTCAAGACAGACGGGGGCGGCAGTCGAAAAGCCGCTGTGGCGGAGGCTGCCGCTTGGTGTCTGGGAGCGCGCATGAGCCGAGAAGTCCATTCAGGTCCGACCGACACGACGCAGGCGCGGGGCGAGCCAATGCGCGGCGACCCTCTTGGCGGTGAAGGTGCGGCCGAGACGCCACCGCTTGGAAAGCTCCCGCTCGATTCGTGGCACCGAGCGCACGGCGCCCGCATGGTGCCGTTCGCCGGCTATGAAATGCCCGTTCAGTATGAAGGGATCATCGCCGAGCATTTGTGGTCCCGTGAGAATGCCGGCCTGTTCGACGTCAGCCACATGGGCCAGCTGCTGATCCACGGCCAGGGTGTCGCCGAGGCGCTTGAGAAGCTGATGCCGGGCGACTTCCAGGCGGCCGTCGACATGAAGCCCAAATATTCGCTCCTGCTCGACGACGAAGGCGGCATCATCGACGACCTGATGGCAACCCGGCGGGGCGACGATTTCTATGTCGTCGTCAATGGCGCGACCAAATATGGCGACATCGCCGACATGGAACGCCGAATGCCCGCCGGCGTGGTCATCGATCACATGAAGGAGCAGGCGCTGCTGGCGCTGCAGGGTCCGCGCGCCGTCGATGTGCTCGAAGCCATCGTCCCCGACGTCGCCGAGCTCGGCTTCATGCAGGCGGGTCCGTTCCGCTGGGCCGGACACAATCTGTGGATCAGCCGTTCGGGCTACACCGGCGAAGACGGGTTCGAGATTTCGGTGCCCGCTAGTGCCGCGGCCGGCCTTGCCGATGCGATCATCGCCGATGATCGGGCCAGGCCCATCGGCCTTGGCGCTCGCGATTCGCTGCGCCTCGAGGCCGGTTTGCCGCTCTACGGCCACGACCTGGATCACTCGACGACCCCAGTTATGGCCGGGCTGACTTTCGCCATCAACAAACGCCGTCGCGCCGAGGGCGGCTTCGCCGGTGCCATGCGCATTCTCGCCGAGCTCGAGAACGGGCCGGCGCAAAAGCGCGTCGGTTTCGACGTCGACGGGCGCCAGCCGGTGCGCGAGGGCGCGCTGGTGCTGGACGGCGAAGGCAATGAGGTCGGCCGGATCACCAGCGGCGGCTTCTCGCCCTCGCTGCAGCGGCCGATCGCTATGGGCTATGTCGCGACGCCGCTGGCTGAAGCTGGGACCGCGCTCAAGCTCGAGCAGCGCGGCAAGCTGTTCGACGCGCGCGTGGCGCCGATGCCGTTCGTCCCGCACCGCTACCACCGCAAGGGAGCCGCCTGATGAGTTTGTATTTCACCAAGGAACACGAATGGATCCGGGTCAACGGCGACACCGCGACCGTCGGCATCTCGAACCACGCGCAGGAAGCGCTCGGCGACATCGTCTTCGTCGAGGTCCCCGAAGCTGGGCGCCAGGTGAGCAAGGGTCAGGAAGCTGCGCTCGTCGAATCCGTGAAGGCGGCATCCGACGTCTACGCACCCGTCTCGGGCGAGGTGATTGAAGGCAATCAGGCGATCGCCGACGAGCCCGCGCTTGTGAACAGCGACCCCGAAGGTGACGGCTGGTTCTTCAAGCTCAAGCTCTCCGACGCGTCGGAGCTCGACGGGCTGCTGGACGAGGCCGCCTATCGCGAGTGGGTGAAGACTCTTTGATCGAGCCGGCAGCATCGACCAGCGACTGGGACGCGGGGGATTATGCCCGCGTCGGCGCCTTCGTGCCCGCGCTTGGCGAGGCTGCGCTTGACCTGCTCGACCCTCAGCCCGGCGAGCATATCCTCGATGTTGGCTGCGGCGACGGCGCGCTGACCCTCAAGATCAAGGAGCGTGGCGCCGAAGTCGTCGGGATCGACAACAACCTCAGCATGGTCGCCGCTGCTAAGGCGCGCGGGCTCGACGCGCGGCTGATGGACGCGGCCGACCTCAAGTTCGGCGAAGCTTTCGACGCGGCCTTTTCCAACGCCACGCTGCATTGGGTCCTGGACAAGGAGCGGGCGGCGCGGGCGATCTGGTTCGCCTTGAAGAACGGTGGGCGATTCGCCGGAGAGATGGGCGGCGAGGCCAACCTCGCACGCCTCCGCGAGGCGCTCGACGACGTCCTCGTTGCGCGCGGCTTCGGCCCTCCCACTTATGCTGCCAACTGGTATCCCTCCCCGGACGAATTCGCTGCCGTCTACGAAACCGCCGGCTTCCGCGACGTGGATGCTCGGCTGATCGAGCGGCCGACGACGCTCGAACATGGTGTCGCCGCCTGGGTGACCACCTTTCGCAAGGGTTGGCTCGACCGCGCCGGCGTGCCGGAGGAGGAGCGCGTCGAGATTGCCGAGGCCGTGGCCGACCGGGTCGGCTCCAACATCGCCGACTACGTCCGCCTTCGCTTCATCATGAGGAAGCCGAATTGATGCGTTACCTTCCGCTCAGCGATGCCGATCGCAGCGAGATGCTGCGGGTGATCGGCGCCGCCTCGATCGACGATCTCTTCCGGGATGTTCCCGAGGAGCTCCGTCTCAAGGGCCCAATCGAAGGCCTGCCGCTGCACCAGTCGGAGCTCGCCGTCGAGCGGCACATGACGGCGCTGTCGCGCAAGAACATGGTGGCCGGCGAGGTGCCCTTCTTCCTCGGCTGCGGCGCGTACCGGCATCACATCCCGGCGAGCGTCGACCACATCATCCAGCGCGGCGAGTTCCTGACCAGCTACACGCCCTACCAGCCCGAAATCGCGCAGGGCACCCTGCAGATGATGTTCGAGTTCCAGACTCAGGTCGCTCGGCTCTACGGCTGCGAGGTGGCGAACGCGTCGATGTACGACGGCTCGACCGCAATGTGGGAAGCGATTTCGATGGCGCACCGCATCACGCGGCGCAATCGGACGATCATATCGTCGGGTGTGCACCCGCATTACGTTCGCGTCGCCGAGACCATGGCGAGGTTCACCGAGGACCGGTTGCAGACCGCGCTTCCGGAACTCGGCGCCGAAACCGATGCCGACCGCTTGATCGGCGCCATCGACGAAGAAGCAAGCGCGGTCGTGGTGCAATATCCCGACATTCTTGGCCGTATCACTGACCTCGCGCCGATTGCCGAGGCCGCCCACGCGAACGGCGCGCTGCTTATTGCCGTGGTCACCGAGCCGGTCGCGCTCGGGCTGATCAAGTCGCCGGGCGAGATGGGCGCCGACATCGTCGTCGGCGAGGGTCAGTCGATCGGCGTCGGCCTCCAATTCGGCGGCCCTTATGTCGGTCTGTTCGCCTGCCGTGAAAAGCACGTCCGGCAGATGCCGGGCAGGCTGGCAGGAGAGACCGTGGACGCGGAGGGCAAGCGCGGGTTCGTCCTGACGCTCTCGACCCGCGAGCAGCACATCCGCCGAGAGAAAGCGACGTCGAACATCTGCACGAGCTCGGTGCTGTGCGCGCTCGCCTTCACTGCGCATCTGACCTTGCTCGGAGAGAAGGGGCTGCGCCAGCTTGCGTCGCTGAATCACGCGCGCGCGTGCAAGGCCGCCGATCGGCTCGCCGCCGTCCCGGGCGTCAGCGTTGTCAACGACAGCTTCTTTAATGAATTCACGGTCCGGCTTCCGGTCGAGGCGAGGCCTGCGGTGCACGCGATGGTCGAGCGCGGCGTGCTGGGCGGGGTTTCGCTGGGGCGGCTCTATCCGGGGGTCGAGGCGCTGCAGAACGGGCTCGTGGTCGCCGTGACTGAAACTGTTACCGATGAGGATGTTGCGGCGCTCGAGGCGGCGGTGCGGGAGGTTTGCGCGTGACGGTAAATCCCTCCGGGTGGCGGCCAACGACGCCGGCGAGCGCGGCCGATGAGCCGACCACTGTCACCGGCAACCGAGCGCTGATGCTCGAGGAGCCGCTGATCTTCGAGAGCGGCTCGACCGAGCAGACCGGCGTCGATTTCACGAAACTACCGAGCGGTTCAGCGCGTCTCGCGGGCCTGGATCGCACTAGCGCGATCGGCCTTCCCGGCCTGAGCGAGCCGGAGATGGTTCGTCATTACACCCGCCTGTCACGGCAGAATTACGCGATCGACCTTGGCCTGTTTCCGCTTGGGTCGTGCACGATGAAGCACAACCCGCGGCTCAATGAGAAGGTCGCGCGGCTGCCCGGGTTCGCTGATGTCCATCCGCTGCAGCCGCAGGAAACGGTGCAGGGCGCGCTGCAGGTGATCAATGAGCTCGCTTTCTGGCTGCTCGACCTGACTGGGATGCACGGCGTGGCGATGAGCCCGAAGGCCGGGGCGCATGGCGAGCTGTGCGGGCTTTTGTGCATCCGCTCGGCGCTCGAGGCGCGCGGCGACAAGCGCGAAGTCGTGCTGGTGCCGGAAAGCGCGCACGGCACCAACCCGGCGACGGCGGCTTTCGCCGGGTACCGCGTCGAAAGCATTCCCGCCAACGCGGCCGGGCGCGTCGACCTTGACGCCTTGAAGTCGCGTCTCAGGCCCGACGTCGCCGCGGTGATGATCACCAACCCCAACACCTGCGGCCTGTTCGAACCGGAGATGATCGCGATTAGCGAGGCGGTTCATGCCGCCGGCGCGTTCGTCTATTGCGACGGTGCAAATTTCAACGCGATCGTCGGCAAGGTGCGTCCCGGCGACCTTGGCATCGACGCGATGCACATCAACCTGCACAAGACTTTCTCGACGCCCCACGGCGGGGGCGGCCCGGGGTCCGGCCCCGTGGTCGTCTCGGAGGCGCTGGCCCCCTACGGCCCGCTGCCGTTTGCTGCCAAGATGCCCGACGGCAGCTTCAAGCTGGTCGAGGAGGAAAGCGCGGCGGAAATGCACCCGGAAACCTTCGGACGCATGACCGCTTTCCATGGCCAGATGGGAATGTTCACTCGCGCCCTCGCGTACATCCTCAGCCACGGTGCCGACGGGCTCAAGCAGGTTGCCGAGGACAGCGTGCTCAACGCCAATTACATTCTGCGCAGCCTCGCCGACCTGCTGGACGCGCCATTCGCCGGCAGCGGGCCGTGCATGCACGAAGCGATCTTTTCCGATCGTGGATTCCAAGGGGGGGTAAGTACGATCGACCTCGCCAAGGCGCTGATCGACGAGGGCTTTCATCCGATGACCATGTATTTTCCGCTGGTCGTCCATGGCGCGATGCTCATCGAGCCGACCGAGACCGAATCCAAGGCGAGCCTCGACCAGTTCATCGCCGCGATTCGCGCCATTGCGCAGCGGGCGAGAGACGGCGACCAGTCGCTCAAATCGGCTCCCGTCCATGCGCCCCGGCGGAGGCTCGACGAAACGCTGGCGGCGCGGAAACCGGTGTTGAGCTGGCGCGACCCAGGCCCGTTGCAAGCCGCGGAGTAAGCGATGGAAGGGGTGACCAAACGGCTGGACGGATTCACGGATGCCGCCTTCGCTTTTGCGTTGACCCTGTTGGTGATCGGGCGCGGCGATGTCCCGACCGATTTCGCCGAGCTGCGATCGGCGATGGCGGAGGTGCCGGCCTTCGCGATCGGTTTTGCGATCATCGCCATGTTCTGGTTCACCCACGTGCGCTGGCGCCGCTACCGCGGCCATGGCGACGCCCGCTCTGTGCTCCTCACTTTCATTCTCATTTTCCTGGTCCTCATTTACGTGCGCCCCCTGCAGGCCGTGGCCCTGTCGCTAAGCGCACATCTCGGCGCAGAAGTCGGGGCATTCAAAGGCGGGATCGGCCAGCTGTTTGCGGTCTACGGGGCGGGCTTCGTGGCCATGGCCGCAACGCTGACGGCGCTCTTTGCCGATGCCCGCCGCAACCCGGATCTCGATGCTCTCGATCGCAACGCGCTTCGAGGCGAGATCATCATCTGGTCGATCCTGACGCTGACCGGCGTTCTGTCTCTCGTTCTTGCGCTGTTCGGCGCGACCGAGCGCTGGTCGCCGCTTCCTTATGCCACGCTTCCCTTCACGATCGGGCTGTTCGTATGGAGGTTCGAGTGGGACCCTAAGCCGCTCGCGGAGGCCGAGGAGCGTGCCTGAGCAAGAGCCCACTCCTGCGACTCCTGGACAGGAAGCGGCGAAACCCGGCTACAACGAACGATTGTTCGATGCCGCGGGTCTGCGCAGCTTCTATCATCTGGCGCGGTTCAAATGGGCGGAGGAGCAGGTCAGGACCCACTGCGGCAACGGCCTCAAGGTGCTGGAGCTCGGCTGCTTCGATGGTCGACTGTTCGACCATATCCGGCCGCAAGTAGCCGATTATGTCGGTATCGATGCCAATTGGGAGGGAGGCCTCGACCTCGCTCGCCGGAAGTATGCCGGCGTGGCCGGAGCGACGTTCCTCGAGGCAACCGATCCGAAGGCGCTGCGCGCGTTTGCGGACAGAGAGTTCGACGTTACCGCGTCTCTTGAGACGTTGGAACATTTGCCGCCCGAGTTGCTCCCTGCTTTCCTCGACGAGCTGGCCCGTGTGACAGCCGGGCAATTGCTGGTCACCGTACCGAACGAATTGGGTCCGGTGTTTCTCGCGAAATATCTCCTCAAGCGCCTGCGCTACGGCGACGCCGACGACTATTCGGTGAAGGAAGCTGTCGCTGCGACGCTGGGACAAACGCACAAAGTACGACGCTGCGAGCACAAGGGCTTCGATTACCGACAGTTGATCGGGGCCATTGGCGCTCGTTTCAACATTGCGTCGATCGAGGGACTGCCTTTTGCGGGCCTGCCGCCGCTACTCTCGCCCACCGTGGCGATCCGCGCGGTGCCCAAATGAGCTCGCAGCGATTCTACGAGGAGCCGGCTGCGGGGCCGCTCCGTTCCGCCCCTGCCGCCCTCCGTAATCGGGAACCAATCGGCGACGTGCTGTCCGACTGGTTGCCTGCCAGCGGCCTCGTGCTCGAAATTGCGAGCGGCACCGGTGAGCATGCGGTTTACTTCGCTGAGCGATTCCCGAACCTCGAATGGCAGCCGAGCGATATCCACGCGGATGCACTGGCCTCGATTGCGGCGCGGCGTAGCGGCGTCAGCCTAGGCAATCTTAACCCGCCCCTGGAAATCGACGCATCCCAGCCCAATTGGCCGATCGCAAGGGCCGATGTGCTGCTTAGCATCAACATGGTCCACATCAGTCCGTGGAACTCTGCGCTTGGCCTGCTTGACGGGGCCCAGCGACTTCTACGCGCTGGCGCGCCGTTGATCCTCTATGGCCCGTGGGTCAGTGACGGGGTCGAGACGGCGGCCAGCAACCGCGCCTTCGACGCCGATCTTCGCGGTCGCAACCCGCAGTGGGGGCTACGCCGAGTTGAGGATTTCGCCGCCGCGGCGCGACAGCGCGGCATCGGCCTGGTCGAGACCCGTCCGATGCCCGCCAACAACATGATGCTGCTTTTGCATCGCCGTTAAACCATGGTTTACCCGCGCGGCTTAGCTTTGCCTGCGGCCATGGACGAAAGTATTCCTTCGAAGCGGCGATCGCGCCGATCGCCAATGCTGCTCACGGCGACCGTGGAAGTAGCGGGCACCCCAATGCCTGTGCGCCTTCGTAACCTTTCGGAACAGGGGGCGCTGGTCGAGGGCGATCGCCTCCCTTCCCCCGAATCTGACACCTGTTTTGCCCGCGGTGACATGTTCCGGGCGGGCCGCGTCGTTTGGGTCCAGGGACGATTCGCAGGGATCGCCTTTGACGAGCCGTTGAAGCGCGAGGACGTGCTGCGGCATGTCCCAGCCTCGAAACCTCGCGCTAGGCCTCAACTCGACTTCAAACGTCCCGGATTGGCCTGCCGTCCGCTCACTCCGTACGAGAGGCGCATGCTCGAAACCTGGATGAGCGTCTCACCGCTGGGAAGCGTTGGCGAGTAGCGGATCTGGCCGATCGCCTGCCAGTCGCTGGAGTTCGCGCAGGAAGCCCATCAGCCCGTCAACGGGCAGCGGGGAATGAAACGCCACTCCGCAGACGCTATCACCCGACCATCTGACCGATCCAACCAAGGGTGCAAGCCCGGCAAGACTGACAACCACCTCGAGATCGGCGGCAACCGGTGATCGAACATCAAGGCAGATGCCCCCCTGCGAAATGTTCCTGGCGCGCGCTCGCTGTACGTGGGCACCCTGTCGCAGCCAGGCGCCGCAATCTACTTCGATGCGTGGCATGCGCGGCTGATCGGCTCCCGGCGAAGGCGCAATTAGCGACAGGACATCAATTGTCCGGGCGAATTCTATTCCCGCTGACTGGCCATCGACCCAACGGACTTCGCCATCCATTGTGTCTCCATGCTTGAGTTCGACCTTGACCGCCTCGCCGGGTACGAGCGCGGAAAAGACGCGGACCATCATTCCCCTGCTCGAAATATTGCGCACGAGACAAAGCTCGCGCCGATCGCCGATCGTCAGCGCTCCGACGCGCAGCAGGGTCAGATGGCGCTCTCCTGAGCGGCGCTGGGGGCCGGAAGAAAGGCTCGTTAAGGAGTAGCGGGTGATCTCGGCCGACGGTGAGTTCAAGAGCGGGCTCCGACAAAGAATTACTGGCAACCTTCGTTGCTACCCCGTTCCGACCTCCGTCGAACCGGCCCCACTCTTCGTCGAGAAATACCGGCCAAGGCTTACCAGTTGGTTTCAAATCCCTCCGCATTGCGCGGGGACGAGCGCGGGCGTAACCTGCAACAGAGGAGACGGCCGGTGATTGGCCCCATTCGATTGCTCGCAGCCGCGATTTTGGCACACGCATCCGTGGCCCTCGCGCAGCCCCTTGGTCCGCCAAGCACGGACAGCCAGCAAACCGAAGAGTTCAAGCTCAAGGCGGAGGAATATGAGCGGCTCACGGTTCCGGTCAGCGTGGCCGGCACGGGCCCTTATTATTTCCTAGTCGATACGGGGGCGGATCGCACCGCGATATCGCGCGACCTTGCGGGCCGGCTCAACCTCAGCCCGAGCCAAGACGCGCGCCTGCATAGCATAAGCGGGCCGTCCTCGGTCGCGACCGCGGTGATCCGAGACCTTCGCCTCACGAGCCGCCCGGTCACGATCCAACAGGCGCCGCTACTCAACGCGCGACACATCGGCGCGGACGGGATTTTGGGAGTCGATTCTCTGAGCAAGGAACGGGTTGTTTTCGATTTCGTCGCTCAGACGATGTCAGTGGTGCCTTCGACTGCCGCGGAGGTGCGGGACGAGGCTGGGGCTATCGTCGTCAAGGCCAGGCGGCGTAACGGCCGCCTCATCATCAGCGAAGCCAAGGCCGACGGTCGGCCGGTCACCGTCGTGCTTGATACTGGCGCCCAAGTGACCATCGGAAATGCCGCGCTGCGCAAGGCGCTGCGTGTCGGGGAACGACTCCGCGTCACGGGCACAATCGAACTCGAGTCCGTAACGGGGGGCAAGGTACAAGGCGAGGTCGTCACGCTGCCCAAGGTGGTAGTTGGAGGGGTGACCCTCGCCAACCTTGTCGTCGTATTCGCCGACGCGCACACGTTTCGACAGCTTGAACTCGAACAGCGCCCCGCGCTCCTGTTGGGCATGAATGCGATGCGCGCGTTCAAGAAGGTCTCGATTGACTTTGCGAACCGCAGATTCCGCGTCGTCGTCCCCGAACACAGTGAGGGGCTGGTTCGATTGGCCAGGCTTTAAGCTTTCTGAAGTCAACACTCTCAATTGCAAGGGCGCGCTTGGGCTGGCAGGTTCGCCCAGGCCTCGGCGCGCGGATTGCCGCAATGTCCGTGCCGAGGTCCGTTTTCCGGCATTGGTAAATCGGGGCGCCACTTGCTCATCTACTGGCTACTGTTCCTGTATTTCGCTATCGGCGTCTTCGCGTCTCCCGCTGGGGTTGCGGCGCGGCCGCGATCGCCTGCATTTCTAACGTTTGGCGCCGTTATCATCGCTCTCGTCGTTGGCTTTCGCTACAAGGTCGGCGCTGACTGGTACGCCTACGACATCATCTTCAACTCTTCCCCCCGCTACAGCTTCTGGAAGATGCTGGAGTTCGGGGATCCCGCCTACCAGGCGCTTAACTGGATCCTGTTTCATCAGGGCTTCGGCTTCTGGGCGGTCAACCTGATATGTGGCGCCATATTCAGCTGGGGCCTTCTGAGGTTCGTTCGCGTGCAGCCCTCGCCCTGGCTCGCGATGACGATCGCTATTCCGTACATCGTGATCGTCGTCGGGATGGGCTATACGCGCCAGGGCGTCGCGCTCGGAATTCTTCTCGCCGGTATCGCCGCGCAGGCTCGCGGTGCTTCGACACTCAATTTCGCGGTTTATTGCGCGGCCGCTGCCAGCTTTCATGCCTCCGCGGCCATCGTTTTTCCACTCGTTGCGCTTTCGGCCGAAAGAAACCGCGCGATCAATGTCCTGATAACTATCTCCGTCGGCTACCTGCTATATGGCGCATTCATCCAGGACGATGCCCGGATTGCCAATTATATCGAATCAGGCCTGTCCTCCCAGGGCGCGTTCATCCGCGTTTCTCTCAACGTCGTTGCAGCGCTCGTCTTTCTCGTCGCTGGTCGACGGATGGGCTTCACGGAGAGAGAATATCGATTGTGGCGCAATTTCTCTTTAGCAGCCCTCGGTTTCGTCGTGCTCCTTGCCGTTTTTCCGTCGACCACGGCCGTGGATCGCCTTTCGCTTTACATCATGCCGATTCAGGTTGGCGTGCTCGCACGGGCGGCAGGCCTTGGCCGCTCCCAAATTTCAGGCCTGCTGGCGATTGTCGGCTATTCCGCGGCGATTCAGTTCGTCTGGCTGAATTTCGCGCAACACTCGCGGCTGTGGATTCCGTACCAGTTCTACCCACTGTGAGGACAGCAAGCCGTCATCCGAGCGAGCGGTCGCTGTGGCAACGAAGCGGTTCGCCAGTCGCCTGATGCCGCAGTGACCAAAACATCCCTTTACATCAGCTATGACGGGATGCTCGAACCGCTCGGGCAATCGCAGGTTCTAGCCTATCTCGAGCGCCTGGCATCCCGGCGAGCGGTTCATCTAATCAGCTTCGAGAAGGCGACCGATTGGCGCGACGCGGAGACGCGCCGGCAAGTCGCCGCCCGCATTGCGGATGCGGGCATCGTTTGGCACCCCCTGCGCTATCACAAACGCCCGTCGGCGCTTGCGACCGCGTTCGATATTGCGGCAGGCAGCGCGACCGCGGCGCGGATTGCCAGGACGGGCGATATCGGCGTCATCCACGCCCGCAGCTATGTCGCGGGCCTGATGGCATTGGCAGCTAAGCGCGCTAGCGGCGCCGCATTGCTTTTCGACATGCGCGGCTTCTGGCCCGAAGAGCGGGTCGATGGCGGACTATGGCCTGAGGACGGACTCCTCTACCGAACCGCGAAGCGCGCGGAAAAAGCGTTGCTGCGCAGCGCCAACCATATCGTCACTTTGACTGAGGCGTCGGTTCCGCTCATCGAAACATCATTGCGTGCACAGCACCGGGCAGTGCGGATTACGGTCATCCCGACTTGCGCCGATCTTGATCGCTTCAGGGTCCAGCGTCCGTTGCAACGCAAGCCCTTCGTCCTCGGCCATGTCGGCGCTGTGGGAACCTGGTACCTGCTCGACGAGATGATGCGCAGCTTTGGCGTGCTGCGGCGGATCGTACCGGACGCTCGCTTTTTGATCGTCAATCGCGGTGAACACGAGTTGATCCGGGCCCGGGCGGCGGCAAACGGGATCAGCGCCGATTCCATCGAGCTCACATCGGCTCCTCACGAGGCGATGCCGGCGCTCATCGCGCGCATGACGGCCGGCCTGGCGATCATCAAGCCGGCCTATTCCAAGATCGCGAGCGCCCCGACCAAGCTTGCCGAATATCTCGGGTGCGGCATACCCTGTCTGGGCAATGAGGGCGTGGGCGATATGGCGGCGATATTGGAGGGGCAGCAGGTCGGTGTCGCGCTGACCGGTTTTTCGGAGGCGGAGATCGCTCGCGGCCTCGAACGCCTTGTCGCTCTGGCAGCCGACGCTGGGATTCAGGCGCGATGTCGCACCGTCGCCGAGCAGGTATTCTCGGTCGAAGCGGGCGTTGCCGCTTATGATCGCATTTATGATGAGCTCGCCGGAGTGCCGCGCTAGTGCGCGTGATTGCCTACACCAAGTACGACCGGGAGGCGGCAAGCACGCGACAGCGGGTGCTGCAATATATCCCGGCGCTTGCCGCGGCAGGCATCCAGGTCGATCACCGATCGCTCCTCGACAATGACTATGTGCGCAGCCTCGCGACCGGCGAGCATTGGTCCCGGCTCGGCGTGCTGCGGTCCTACACGCGGCGGATCGCGCAGCTGATCCGCCGAGAGGATGCCGACCTGATCTGGGTTTATGCGGATCTCTTCCCTTACTTGCCTACGTCCTTCGACCGCCTAGTTCTCCGCTCGGGTGCGCCAGTGGTTTATGATTATGACGACGCTTTCTTCCTCGCCTACAACGGCTCCGGAAGCCCGGTGCGCCGGCTGCTTTCCGGCAAGATTGAAAAGCTGATGGCGGGCGCCGATGCCGTGATCGCGGCCAACGATTATCTACGGGACCACGCGGCGCCCTATTGCCCGACGATATTGATCGTGCCGACTGTGGTCGACACCGACAAGTACCGCCCGGAGGGCCGCGTCCCGGGCTTGCCGCCCACAATCGGCTGGATCGGTTCACCCTCGACCTGGGAGAATGTTCGGCCGGTCCTTCCCGTCATCAATCGGGTTTGCGATGCGACAGGAGCGCGCTTTCGAGTGGTCGGGGCCGGCGTACAGGCGGAGCGCGACCGCATGGCGGCCATGGAGCTGGTCGATTGGTCGGAAGAGTTCGAAATCCGCGAAGTGCAGGGTTTCGACATCGGAATCGCGCCGCTCGTCGATGCCCCGTTCCAGCGTGGCAAGAGCGGCTACAAGCTTATCCAATATATGGCATGCGGCGTTCCGGTGATCGCGTCGCCGGTTGGCGCGAACCGCAGCATATTGACCCCTGGCTCGGGCATTTTTGCAGAGCTGCCCCAGCAGTGGGAGGAGGCGCTGCTCAAGCTCGTCGGCGACCCACAGCTACGCTCGGCGATGGGCGCAGCCGGGCGCGAGCGTGCGGTCTCGCATTATTCGCTGCAGTCACAGGCGCCCCGGGTCATTGCCTTGTTCCGGGAGGTGGTTGAACGGGCTGCCGCCGAGCGGCCCATCCCTGCGCGGCCGCTTTGCGTGACCCATGTCATCACCGGGATGCAGCTCGGCGGCGCGGAGACCATGCTCTTTCGGGTCATTCAAGGCGCCGCGGACGCCGAGCATGAGGTGATCGTGCTTGGCGGTCGCGATTGGTACAGCCCGCTGCTCGAACAGCGCGGCATTCGAGTGCACCACCTCGACATTAAGTCCGCGTTTTCCGCCGTCACTGGATGGTTTCGGCTCCGCCGGTTGATCAGCAAGGCGAAGCCTGATGTCGTTCAGTGCTGGATGTATCACGCCAATCTCGTTGGCGGCATCGCCGCGCGTTTTGCCGGTGCGCGGGTGGTCTGGAACATTCGTTGTTCCTCGCCCCACTTGCTGAAGTTCGGGTCGCGCCTGTGGGCGCGTGTCGGCGGGTGGTTGTCGGGCCTGATCCCCTCTGTGGTCGTCATGCTTTCGGAGCGGGCCGCCGAAATCCACGCCAATTCGGGCTATGGACGCGCGCGGCTCAAGGTCATTTCCAACGGTTTCGATCCTGACCAATTCCGCCGGGATTCGATCGCGAGGACGGAGGTCCGCAACGAACTCGCGCTCGGCGATGACTGCTTCGTCGTTGGGGCAGTCACGCGCTGGGACATTTACAAGGACGTCCCCAGCCTTTTGCGCGCGGCCAAAATCGCGGTCCAGCGGGGCGTGAACCTCAAACTCGTCTTGGTCGGGGCGCAGCTGGATGCGCGGAACCAGGAGATCGAGGAGATCATCCGCAGCCTCGAACTCGCGGATCGCATCGTGCTGCTCGGCAAGCGGCTCGACCTGCCGCGCGTCGTTCAGGCTTTCGACGTGCATGCTTTCCCGAGCGCCAGCGAAGGTTTCGGCAATGTCGTCGCCGAGACGATGCTGTCCGGCGTCCCCAACGTCGTGACGGATGTCGGCGCCTGCGCGCTGATGGTCGGCTCGACCGGCTGGATCGTTCCGCCGGGTGACACGGACTGGTTGGCTTCGGCGCTCGTCGATGCGCATGACGAATGGCAGGATCATGCGGACCGCTGGAGCAACCGCCGCTCCGCGGCCCGTGAGCGGATCGTTCGGCACTTCTCCTTCAAGACCATGGCAGCCGCGTATCAGGACTGCTGGGCGAACGTAGCAGCGGGAGGACGCAAGGTTACCCGCCGAGCGGTGATCGCGGGAGCATCATCGGCAATCGAGGCCGGACGATTGCCGGGAACATGAAGACGGCGCTCAAGTCCGCACTCAAAAGCATTTTTCCACGCTCACTCCTGCGCGAGCTGCAGTGGTGGCACGTGCGCCTCGTCGTGCTCGCCGCGCGTCGCCGGCGCCGCGGCGGCGAACGCAAGCCGCACCCATTGCCCGGGCGGATGATCGTATCGCTGACGTCTTACCCGCCGCGCTTCGGAACCCTTGAGCTTACGCTCAACAGCCTCCTCGAGCAGACCATCATGCCCGACGAGATCGTGCTGTGGATTGCCGACCAGGACATGCCTAAACTGCCGGAAAACATACTCCGTCTGCAGGGTCGCGGGATCACCATCCGAACGTGCGAAGACCTCAAGTCCTACAAGAAGCTCGTTCCCGCGATCGAGGCCGAGCCCGGTGCCTTCATCGTCACGGCCGACGACGACCTTTATTATGAGCCGACCTGGCTCGAGCAGCTCGCGGAAGCCTGGGACGGGGACCGGCGAACAATCCTCGCGCGAAGAGCGCACCGCGTGAAAGAGGACAGCAAGGGTCGGATCGCGCCTTATGCGTCCTGGGGTTGGGAAGTGTGGGATGACGCGGCGCGCAAGCCCTCTGCGGACATCCTTGCGACCAGTGGAGCCGGAGCCCTGTTTCCCCCCGGTGCCCTCGACCCCAGGGTCACCGACAGGTCCCTGTTCCAGACGCTAAGCCCGACCGCCGATGACCTCTGGTTCTATTGGATGGCGCGGCTCGCGGGAACCAGGTCGAAGGTGGTGGGGCGAAGATCCCGGACGGTCATGTGGCCGCTCCCGCTGGAGAATTCGCTCGCGGCGACCAACAATTTCGGCGGCAATGACCGCCAGATCCGCATGCTCGAAGAGGCATTCGGCAATCCGATCCGAGTGCAAGGACAGGGCAGGTGAAAGAGCAGCTGAAGACGCTTTTCAGGCCGTTGGTCGTGGCGGTGCGAAATCGCCTCCCCAAAGTCGATTCCCGTCAATATTGGGAACGGCGCTATCGGGCCGGGCTAAGCTCGGGGTCGGGGTCGTACGGGCGGCTGGCGCGCTTCAAGGCCGACGTCATCAACAATCTCGTGGCACGCGAGAACGTGAAGTCCGTGATCGAATTCGGCAGCGGCGACGGGGGTCAATTGGAGCTCGCCGAATATCCTGACTATCTGGGTGTCGACGTTTCCGAGACCGCGGTGCGTCACTGCGCGCGGAAATTCGCCGATCGACCGAACTACCGGTTCGTTACGCTCCACGACTTCGATCCGATGACGCGCGCCGAGCTGACCCTATCGCTAGACGTCATCTATCATCTCGTCGAAGATCGCTTTTTCGCCGAGCACATGGCTCAATTGTTCGACAGCTCCGAGCGCTTCGTCGTCATTTATTCGAGCAACGAGGAGGCGCTGGATGCCGTCCCGCACGTGCGCCACCGCCGTTTCGCCGATTGGGTCTCACTCAATCGCCCGGACTTCGCGCTCGACCGGCACATTCCCAACCCATATCCGTTCGATCCGAACGACCCTGACAACACCAGCCACGCGGATTTCTATATCTATCGACGACTGGCGAAGCTGCCCGCCTAGTTGGGATTGGCCCGGCCAGGTCTCCAGATGCGCGGCTCGAGGCGCTGGTTGCTGCTGCGGTAAAATTCGTCGATCCGCTTTCTGAGCGGTTCCGGGACCGTGGTCGCGTAGCCGCGCCTCGTGTTGAACCGCGAGAGCACGGCGTTGACGCGCAGGTCGCGCAGGCCCGTTGCCCGAGCGATCAGTTGCCGCAATGCTTTGACCGGTGCCGTGCGGATCAAAGGCGCAAGCCATCGGATCCGCGATTGTTTCGCCTCGTTCACCGGCGGAAAGTCGTTACGGCCATCGTCGGCGACGCCGAGGAAACGCATGATTTCGAGGTAGGTCGGGCGAGGATCATGTGACCAATCGTCGAAATGAAAGATGCGAACCTGTCCGGCCGGGAAATGTTCGAAAATGCGCTCGACATGCCGGTCGAACTGACCTGCATTCTTATAGTCGAGGAACGTCGGCTCGCGGCAGAAGCGGCTGGTGTTGGACTCATCGCGCTTTCCGGAGAGCTGCCACGCATGCTCGAAATCGCGAATATTCTCGTCGCCCGTGTAGAGCGTCTGGTTGTGAAGCGACGGGACGAAATCCCGCTGGTTCCTGACGAAAACCAGTATCTTGGCCTCAGAATTGAATTGCCGGATCTGCGCCGCCGCAGCCTCGGAATAAAGGTACCAGACCGAGGCTTCGCCAACGATACGGGCCGAACCTGAATCCTCGAACAGCGCTAGATATTCTTCCTCCGAGCGAACTGCCCGGTACCGCACGAAGTCGGTGCAAAAATAATGCGGTTCCTTGACCGGGGAAAAATAGATGTCGGGATGGGAGCTGAGATATTCGACCCACGCGGTGGTTCCGCATTTTGGTGCGCCGACGATGAACAGATTGGGTTTCATCTCTGCCTGTAATTTGAGGTCCAGCAAGGCGATCCGCCTGCGCTGCGCCGAAAGGCGTTCAACTGGTTGCCGTTTTCCTGCGCGTGGTTGGCACAACCACACGGCCTGTTAAAGCGCCATCATGATCCTGTCGCACCGGCACCGCTTCGTCTTCATCAAGGGCGTCAAGGTTGCAGGAACCAGCGTCGAGATCGCGCTGTCCCAAGTCTGCGAAGCAGACGACATCGTCACGCCCATCACGCCTGCCGACGAACGCCATCGCCTCGGCACCGGGGGCGAGCCGCGCAACTATGCCCGTCACCTTTTTCCGGGCTGGCTGCGCCGAAGGCTCGAACGGCGCTATGTGGAGAAGATCCGCAGCGCCTCGCCGGACGCGCTTTCGACCATCCGATCGCCGCCCCGGCGATTCTGGAACCACATGGAATTGGCGCGTGTGCTTCGCCTGGTCCCGGCCGCCCGCGATTATGAGGTGCTCGGCGTCGAACGCTCGCCATATTCGAAAGTGCTGTCGCTCGCGAACTGGCTCGCCAACGAGGATCGGTACAACCGCGGCGAGAATCTCCCCGGGTCGCCGGAAGCGGTTCGGTCGTCAATCGACCGGCTGATCGCCGATGGGCGGATTCGCAGCGTGCTCAACATCAACCGCTATCGCGATCTCAATGGGGTCGTGGCGGTGACGCCGTGGAGAACCGAAAGCCTAAGCGAAGATCTCGCTGCCTTTTTCCGGTCCAAGGGTCTCGACGCCGTTCCGCTGGTCCACGCGAAAAAAGGATTTCAATCCGAGCGGCTGGACCCGCGCAGCATCATGCGGCCCGACCAGATCGCGGCGGTCAACCGCATCTTCGCTGAGGAATTCGAACAGTTCGGCTGGGCGCAACTCTAGCGGTGGCCGACCCGGGCGCCGGCGATGGAAGTGTCTATCCCCAACAGGCGCCGCGCATCCCACCAGAGAAGCAAGTTCCAGCACAATTGGCTTGCAACCACAGCGACCGCGGTTCCGACGCTGCCCCAATGGCCGGCGAGCAGAAGGACGAGCGAGATATTGAGCGCCAACCCGATGCCCACACCGCGCGTCACTCGCCGTTCGTGGCCGGTCATATTGAGGAGCGCCCCATTCGCGCCAAATGCGGTCGTGATAAGCTGGCCTATGAGCAAAATCCGAAGGGTCGGTGCAGCGGGAGCAAAGGTCGGGCCGAACAGCGTGCTCAGCAGGAACTCGGCGCCGACCATCAAAGGCAGGACGATCATGGCGACCGCCGTAAACTGAAGGCGCGCGCCGAGTGTCGCGAGCCGCTGCAGCTGGGCATGCTCTCCGACTGCATGGAGCCGTGCAAACATGGGCACGACAGCCGATGCCAGGATTATTGCAGGGACGCCGGTAACGATCGCCGTGCTGGTGGCGACGCGCAGGATGCCGACCTCGGCGGCGGTTGCCAGCAGCCCCAGCGCTATGGTCGCAAGCTGCCATTGCAGGCTCTGAACCGCGTCGCTGAGCGCCATGGGGATGGTGCTCGAAAGCCAACTGCGATGCTCGTCGAGGCGCGGTTCGGCTTTCGGCAGCCGTGGCTTCAGCATGACCTGCGCGGCAATCAAAACGGCGGCCGCGACCAGGGTCGTCAGCGCGACGGCCCCCGGAGCCGTGATCGGCCGGTTCGCAATTAGCAGCGCGAACAGCAGGATCGACAAGCCCATCGGCCGCAGCAGGACCATCACCAACTGGCTGAGCACAACCCTGTGCAGCGCGCGCAGCGCGCCGGCGCGGATGTTGGCAAGCGGCAGTAGCGGGATCATCGGAATGCCGGCGAGCACGGCGAAACCGAGCACGGTCGACCCCCGTGCGAAAGCGACCGCGGCGCCGCCGGCCACGAGCAGGCTCACCAGCAGCGACATCCGCCAGCTCGCCCGTGTGGCCCAGCGCAGCACCCCGAGCACGGCCGGGGCATCGTCGCGCGCATCGGCCGCGGCTACTTCGCGCATCACCAGTTTCGGGAGGCCCATCGCGGCGGGAAGGGTGGCGACGGTGATGATCGCCATCGCCATGCCGTAATAACCGAACCCGCTTGCGCCGAGGCCGCGCGCGAGCTGGACACCGACGAGGAAGGCGAAGGCCATCCCCGCGAACTGGACCATCGCGCTGCCGGCGAGGGCGCGGGCAAGGAACGGGCCGAGCCCTTCACTACCGAGGTAGGAGCGGAAGCGACTGAAACGCTGCTTGATCAAAGACTGCCCCGCGCGACCCCGCTCACGTAACTTGGGTAGGACGCGGGCGAGGGGGGCACAAGCGCGATGCCGCTTGTCTTCGCTCGGCTTCTGTGCCGAAGGTCATCGCACCGGCGGCCGCACGGCGCCAAGGTCCGAGGGATAGGGAAACCACGTGGCTCGCATTTACTCGTCGCGCAAAAGGGTGATGGTTACCGGCGGTGCGGGATTTTTGGGATCGCACCTGGTCGAAGCCCTGCTCTCGGCGGGCCATGAGGTCCTGTGCGTCGATAATCTGTTCACCGGAACTAAGGACAATCTCGCCGGGGTCGCCACGCATCCGCGCTTTGAGTTCTTGCGTCACGACATTACCTGGCCGCTCTACGTCGAGGTTGACGAGATCTACAACCTCGCCTGCCCGGCCTCGCCGATCCATTACCAGCATGACCCGGTGCAGACGACCAAGACGTCTGTTCACGGTGCGATCAACATGCTCGGGCTCGCAAAACGGCTGGGGGCGAGGATTCTTCAGGCGTCCACCAGTGAGGTCTACGGCGACCCCAGCGTGCATCCGCAGCCCGAGGAATATTGGGGTAACGTCAATCCGATCGGTCCCAGAAGCTGCTACGACGAAGGCAAGCGTTGCGCCGAGACCTTGTTCTTCGACTATCACCGCCAGCACCGCCTCGAAATCAAGGTCGCACGGATCTTCAACACCTACGGGCCGCGCATGCATCCCGCCGACGGGCGCGTGGTATCGAACTTCATTGTCCAGGCGCTCGCCGGCGAGCCGATCACCATTTTCGGGGACGGCTCGCAAAGCCGAAGCTTTTGCTATGTCGACGATCTCGTCGACGGGCTGATCCGCCTGATGGAAAGCCCGGCCGAAGTGACCGGGCCGATCAACCTCGGCAATCCGCGCGAGTTCACCATCCGCGAGCTCGCGCAGCAGGTGGTGGATCTGACCGGGTCGAAGTCGCCGATCGACCGGCGGCCGCTACCCGCCGACGACCCACGGCAGCGCCGCCCCGACATCACCAAGGCGCGAGAGATCCTCGGCTGGGAGCCGTCAGTGCCGCTCGAGGACGGCCTTGCGCGGACGGTCGAATATTTCCGGCAGCTTGAGGCCGCGCGCTGACCATGGCGGCGGGATCGACGGTGCTGGTGACCGGAGGCGCCGGCTATATCGGGTCGCATGCCTGCAAGGCGCTGGCCGCAGCCGGATACCGGCCCGTAGTCGCCGACAGTCTCGTTCACGGCCATCAATGGGCGGTCAAATGGGGGCCACTCGAACAGGGGGATATCGCCGACAGGGCCTTCCTCGACGGCGTGCTGCAACGTCATCGGCCCGCGGCAGTGATGCATTTCGCGGCCTTCGCCTATGTCGGGGAATCGGTGACCGACCCGGGTAAATATTACCGGAACAATGTCGGCGGGACGCTCACCCTGCTCGAGGCGATGCGCGATCATGGCATTGGCGCGCTGGTCTTTTCCAGCACGTGTGCGACCTATGGTACGCCCGAGCGCGTGCCGATCGCCGAAAGCGCTCCGCAACAGCCGATCAACCCTTATGGCGCGTCCAAGCTGATGGTCGAGCGCATGCTCAGTGACTTCGACGCCGCCCACGGGCTGCGTTCCATGTCGCTGCGCTATTTCAACGCCGCCGGCGCGGACCCGGACGGCGAGATCGGGGAAGTGCACGATCCCGAGACCCACCTCATTCCGCTGGCGCTGGATGCGGCGTCAGGGAAAAGCCCACCGCTGACCGTGTTTGGCGAGGACTATGACACGCCGGATGGCACGTGCGTGCGCGACTACATCCACGTCAGCGATCTCGCCGACGCGCACTTGCTCGCGCTGGAGCAGCTCGAGCGGAGCGGATCGAGCGACCGGTTCAACCTCGGGACCGGGACAGGCGCTAGCGTGCTCGAGGTGATCGCGGCGGTCGAACGGGTTACGGGGAGGCCTGTCCGCTACGCCGTCGGTCCGCGGCGCGCGGGCGATCCACCGGTGCTGGTCAGCGAGGCGAGCCGCGCGGCTCGCGAACTCGGCTGGACCCCGAGGCTCAGCGACCTCGACACGATCGTCGCAACGGCCTGGGCCTGGCATCAAAAGGCGATATCGCAGGGATGAGGCGGCGAAGGGTCGCGCTGTTCTTGCCCAATCTCGCCGGCGGCGGCGCCGAACGGGTCGTGCTTGCCCAGGCGCGTGAGCTGGTTCGGCGCGGTCACGCGGTCGACCTGATCCTGATCCGCGAAGGCGGGGAGCTGATCCCGTTGCTGCCGGCAGAAGTGAACCTCATTGAGTTTCGCGCCTCGCGGATCCTTGGAGGGTTGTGGCCGCTCGCCCGATATTTGCGCCGCGAAAAGCCTGACGCGTTGCACGCGGTGATGTGGCCGTCGACCGCCGTCGCCGTCCTCGCGCACCGGCTCGCCCGGTCGACGGCCAGGCTGATGGTCAGCGACCAGGTGACACTCAGCCAACAGGTCCGGGCCCCAGCGCCGCTCGCGGCGCTGCGCTGGACGACGCGCCTGCTCTATCCGCTCGCGGATTTTCGCATCACCTGCTCGACCGAGGCCGCGAACGACCTGGCCAAGCTTGGCCGCATCCGGCGAGACAGGATCGAGGTGATCACCAACCCGATCGAGCCGCCGGAGCGGATCGCCGCCACCCCCGAGGTGGAGCGGATGTGGGGGGACGCGAGCCCGCGCCTCGTCACAGTCGGCTCGCTCAAGGACCAGAAAAATCACGCACTGCTGCTGCGCGCATTCGCCGAGCTTGGCGACCTGCCGAACGCGCGGCTGATGATCGTCGGCGAGGGCGTGCTGCGCCCCAGGCTCGAGGCACAGGCCGAGCAGCTCGGGATCGCGGGGCGCGTGCTGTTCCCCGGCTTCTTTCTCGACCCTTGGCCGTTTCTGGCCTCGGCCGATATGTTCGTCCTCTCCTCGGACTATGAAGGCTTTCCGCTGGTTCTTGCAGAGGCGATGTACGCGGGCCTGCGGGTGGTGAGCACCGATTGCATCAGCGGTCCCGCCGAGCTGACCGACAATGGCCAATACGGGCGGCTGGTCCCGTGCGGCGACCCGCTTGCGCTGGCCGAGGCTATCCGTGCCGAGCTCGGCGAAGAGCCACGGCCAGAGCGGCAGCGTGAGCGCGCCGCGAAGATGGCGGGCCCGGCGCAGATCGGACGCTATTGCGACCTCCTCGCCGGCGAATAGAGCGGCATTTCCAAGCCCCTGGCGTCTCCTTATGTTCGGCGCCATCATGAATGGCGGTCCAAAAGCCCTTGCCAAACGCATTGCCTTTGCAGCCCTTGGCAGCGCGCCGGTCGTGCGCCAACGGCTATCGCGCAGTTTGCAGCACGGGCGGCTGACGATCCTCGCGTTCCACCGCGTCGGGCCGCCCGACGGCAGCGCTTATGTGCCGCTGGAGACGGAGCTGTTCGATGAAGCGATCGGTTTCTGCCGCAGGCATTTCGCATTGCTGACGTTCGCCGAGCTCGACCATTTCCGGGCGGGGGACAGGCCGCCGATGATTGTCACCTTCGACGATGGCTATCGCGATTTCGTCGACCACGCCGTCCCGGTCCTGCGCCGTCACGGCGTCCGCGTGAACCACAACATCATTCCGGGCTGCGTCGATTCCGGCCTCCCGCCGTTCAACGTCCTTGTCCAGGATTATGTCGGCAAGGCGCCGCGCGCGCTCGTCGAGGCGCTCGATGTTCCGGGGTTCGGGCCGCTCCATGCCGAGCAGGGACGCGAAGCGCTCGGCCGGCGTCTATCCGCCTTCATCAAAAACAAGCGCTTTGACGAGCAGCAGCGCCTCGCCGAGCACCTCAAGGAGCAATTCGCAGCGTTCGACGGCATTGCGCCGACGCCGATGATGAACCTGGGCGACGTCCGGGCAATTGCGGACGAGCATGAGCTGGGCGTTCACAGTTTCGACCACGCCAGCCTGGCGCTGGAATCGGACGAATATGTTCGCGCCGACGCCCGCAAATGCCGCAAATGGTTCGAAAACAGGCTTGGCCGCGCGACCGACATTTACGCGCTGCCGAACGGCTCGGGCACGGACCGGACCAGCCACATTCTCCGCGGCGAAGGTTTCCGCCACATCCTCTTCACGCGCGAGAGCTTTTCATCGCCATCCGGCGACGAGCATGATCGGTTCACGATTGCCGGACGCTCGCCGGGCGAAATCAGAGCCCGCGTCAGCGGCTGGACGAATCCGCGCCCTCCAGCGCGATGAGTGTCAGGGGCTCCAGCGCGGTCAGCGCCGCGCGGCGATGGTGCAGGTGGAAGTTCGCTACGGCTCGCGCCGCGGCGGCGGCTGTCCACTCCTTGGTCATGAAGGTGCGGCCTGAGCCGATTTCAGCCTGGGCAACGCGCGGCAGCGGCGCTCCGCTGACCAGCCGAGCTAGCGCGCGGCCATAAAGGTCGTGCCCATGATCGATCACCGCGATGTGCAGCTCGGCAAGTGTTTCCCGTCCGCTCAGGGGCGTGCGTTCGGTCGCGACGATGTCGCCGCTGTCGATGCCGGGGTCGATCCATAGGATCGTATTGCCGATCAGATCGAAACGGCCCGTCGCCAGGCACCAGTTGGTGCAATTGGGCCCGCCCTTCACATAAGGCGAAATGCCGGTGTGAAGATTGAGGATTTGGCCTCCACCGCGTTCGATCGCCTCGATCAGCGGCCGCCGCAGCAGGTCGGTGCCCGAGACCAGAACGAAATCGGGCCGTATTTCGGCGATCAGCGCGGCGACGTCGGGCGCGTTGACCGACTCCACGGCGAGCATCGGCGCCTCCGGAAATTCCGGCGCGAGTTGATCGAAATGCGCCTGTGTCGCCTTCCACGCCCGCCGCAGCGGTAGCCCGGTAAGACCGCGCGCCAGCCGTCCCAGGCGCGAGCGGAGGGTTGCCGGCCGCGACCGCGGACGCACCTTCACGATCGCCGCCAAGGGTGCAATCCGCGACAGCCGCTGTGCGAGGCCGCGCTGCAGCGGCTCGTCGCCGCACAGCAGGACCAGCTTCACCGGCGGACCGCTCTCACCACGGCGGCCTCGCCATGCGCGCTGGTGACGAAGCCGGCGAAAGTCACCTGCGCCCCATGCTTCTCGAACCAGCGCGCGACCGTGTCGATGCGCTGCGGATGGTCATATTGGGGTGAATACATGTCGAACGTGTCGAGCACGGCCCATTCGCGGCGTTCGTCCTCGCTCAGGCCCGGCGGCACCACCGAGCGCAGGTCGACGATGGGCAGAAAGCGCGTGAGGACATGGAGCCCGAGGCGGTCAAGTGCCTCCCAGGCGCGGATCATCCAGGGCACGTTGCGCTCGATCAGCCGCAGCAGCTTTTCCTGGTCCATGCGCGTGGTCAGCGGCCGCAGCAGATATTTGGCGTGGAGCTTGGTCCACCAACCGCGGATCGGGTAGAAATCGACGACGATCTCCCCCCCGGGCTTTGCCTTTCGAATCAGCGAAGCGACCGACTGCTCGAAGTCCGGCGTGTGCTGGAGCACGCCGAGGCACAGCACCTTGTCGAACCGGTCGTCGGGGAAGGGCATTTCGTAGATGCTCGCCTGGGCGAGGAAGAAGCGGCCTGGCCCGAGCGCGGCGTTATTGCGCTGGTTCGCTTCGACCGCGGTCGAATAATCCACGCTGTAGAGGTTGGCGCTCGAACGCTCGAGGATCGCGCGGCTGAACCGCCCAGCGCCGGAGCCAACCTCGAGAATGTCGAGCCCGTCCATTGCCCCGAGGTCCCAGCCGGTTTCGTCGGCCAGCCGTCGAGCGCTGACGTCCAGCGCGTTTCCTTCCCCGTCGATCTGCGTCTTTTCGAACAGGTTCCACTGCCGCCCGAAGTTGCTCGTGTAATTCTCCACCTCGCAAAAGCGCGGGATGCCATTGACGATCGGAAAGCGCGCGCCGGACGGGGAGACGAGCATGTCGCCCTTCTGCTCGAGCGGGGCAAAGGTCAGTGGGTCGACGAAGGCGCTCATGGCACGAACGCATCTTTAAGCGCGCTCCTCCAGCCGGAGAACGGTTGGTAAAAGCCTTTTGCCCAGAGAGGCAGCAGCTGCAGCCATCGTCTCGGCTTCGGAATGCTGGCGAGCGCAATGCGCCGATCAAGGAGCTGAATGCGATCGGTTGCGAGGCGGATCGCATGGGCGGCGCGTCCGGACCCCAGGAGCGAATCAACCAGGTTCGCGCGCTCGGAAATTCGTTCCTTCATGGCCGCCACGCGATCCTTGTAGATTGACCAGCCCGGGCGCGGGTCTGCCGTTCCGAAGCGGCGGTAAAGTCGGACGAGCGAGAGGCGCTCTTCAGCGACGCTTGGGATACTCGCATTGGCGCCATGCCGGCGCCAATGCTGCAGCGGCATGTCGATCAGCAGGCGCGCGCCAAGCAATTCCGGCAGCCCGTTAATCCAATCGTCGTAACCGAACTCTTGCGGAAACGGCCAGAGGACCGGAAGGAAGCTACGTCTAATTGCGGTGCAATTGCCGACGGCGGCCATTACATCCCATCCGCCTAGATGCGCTGTTCGCTCGAGCAAGGTGCCGGGGAGAATGCAGCCGGAGTCTTGATCAAAGATATGCTCGTCGTGGTGAAGCGCGAGCAGGTCGGGCCGCGATTCGAACGCGGCGGCAACGGTCTCCACCTTGTGCGGATACCAGACGTCGTCCTGGTCGCTGATCAGCACGAGGTCGCCCGAAGCAAGCGTAATCGCGCGTTCGAAGTTGCGATGGAGGCCGAGTTGAACGGAGTTGCGCTCTACGCGGACCGCAAAGGGCGCTGCGGCCGCGAAATCCTCGAGGATCCGGACCGTCGCGTCGGTCGAGCAGTCGTCACTGACAACCAGCTCATCCGGGCGCCGGGTCTGGGCGACGAAGCTCGCGAGCTGATCTCTTAAGAACCCCGCGCCATTGTAGGTCGCCATTGCGATCGAAATCGCAGTCACCGCGGCTTCTCTGCCATGACCGTAAGAAACTCATCGTCGGCGCAATCTCCGTTCGTAAAGCGGGCATTGCTCGTCCGCCGACTAACGGCATGCGCGTAAGGTCCATTTGTAATCGCGGCGATCTTGCGGCTCTCCCCTGCGAGAGCATCGGCGACTTCAGGTCTTGCGATAAAGCATGGATGGCGGAATCCAGCCTCGTCGATCAAGCGTAGTAGGCTGGATCGGTTGAACAGGACCAAGTGGCGCGGCGGCTCGAGGCCGCGCCAGGCTGGTCCGTACACCTCGTGGCCCCGGGCATCGATGTTTGGAGTCTCAATGTAGATTCGCCCCCCTGGGGCGAGTCGATCGAACGCGTCCTGAACATAAAGCCGCGGGTCGTGCACATGCTCGATAACGTGACAAAGGGTGACGTACCCGAAGGATTCGTCATCCGGCCAGTCGGAGAGGGCCGGACGAACGTCGAATCCGGCAGCGTGCGCGACTTCGCGGGCAGCCGGGTCAGGCTCGACACCTACTGCTTGCCAACCGGCGTCTCGGGCGAAGTTCAGGAAAGAGCCGTTGCCACACCCTATGTCCAGCACCCGCTTCGGAATGCCGGCTCGCGACGGCAGGAAGCGAAATTCCGTATCGATCCGACGCTTGATAGCTCGCGCCAGCATCGTCACGAAGCGCCCGCCGGGCAAAGATGGCGAGTAGCGGGTTTTGTAGGTCGCGTTTCGATAGTCGTTGCCGAAAAGGTTACGAAAGCGCTGAAGTGAGGTTTCAGCTGTGGGTGAGACGGCTCGGGCGTGCGTGTAGTAATTCTCGTATGCGAGGCCGATGGTGCGCTCGTTCGGCCTGGGGTCGAGGTAGGCGCTGCCGCAGCCTTGACACTTCCACATGTCCCATTGGCCTGGGGCTACGAAGAACACCCAGTCCTCAAGCTTCGCGTGGAGCAGGGCTCTTTCAAGCGTACCGCACAGCGGACATTTGCCGAGCGACTGGAGTCCCTCTTGAGGCCAGGCACCCGCCGGTGCGGATCGACCATCAGTCACGGCTCGACCCAGTCTTCTCCTTCGGCTGGGTGTTCGGCGCGTGGAAGTAATGTGCTCGCGATGTGCGCGGCCGCCCGATCATTCGGTCCACCCCAACCGGCCGAAGACATAGCGCCGTATACGGTCGCACAAACCGTTCTGATCTTCCGGAATCACCTGGAGTTTTGACAAGCCATCGGCACCGTGGCGGTAACCGTTTGTGTATTCCGACGTCAGCGCCTGAATGCCGCCCGTCTGTGTGACGGCAGAACCGTCACCTTTGACAAACACGGCCACGCAATCGTTCCAGCCGCCGCCCTGACCGTTTCCCACGAACGATTCCAGAAGGGTTACGCTCACCCCATTGCGGCGGCCCCAGTTCTGCAATGCGATGCCGCTGTCGGGGTAGAAGCGCCAGCAATCGACCGGAAACCGGTGAAATTCACCATTGGAGGGGGCGTTTAGGTAGAACAGCCCGCCCGGCTTGAGGATTCGAAGGATCTCCAGGTAGCTCAGCCAAAAGAACTCCGCATGCTCGAAGCAAGAGGATGTCACGACCACGTCGACCGATTCATTCTCGAAGGGCAAGCGGTAGGGGTCGTCCAGCACGACATCGACGCCGGGGCCGGGGGTGAAATCGACCCCGATGTACGTGGCATGCGGAGGCGCCACGGACCGCAGTGACCCGTTGACGTCCTGAGCGCCGACGTCGACGATCGTCGTCTCTTCGCGACCACCCAAATAAGCCTCGAAGAACAGGCGGCCGTGTTTCATTGCTGTCTTATGCACAACTGATCCCTACGGCTTGTGACCGCTCCCTGCGCTCGGCTCCTAGGCAGACCTATCGGCGGAGCGAGATCGGGTCCAACTTTAGATTTTGGCGGATGAACGGGATAGCGCCCGACAAAGGCACGGGGCTGACCCTGGCGCTCAAAAATATCGCGATGCCGCCGAGAACAGCGAGCGACAGCCAATATTCGGCAGTTCGAGAATCGAGCCCGATCGTGATCGCAGCCGTAGCAGCCACCACGAGAACCGAGGGTAGGATGAATGGCAGCACGCGGCCCATGTTGCCGGTCATGAGGAACAGGGCGGGATCCCAAAAGGATCTGAAACTCCACGCGAGAGCAGCGCCAATGAGGCCAAATCGGCTGACAGCAAAATAGAGGACCGCAAAGTACGGGACCAGATAGGCAATGTGGAGCTTGGCTGGTAAGTCGGCGCGCGCGCGTCCCTGAAGGGAAACATAGGGGACCTGCGCCACCGAATTCAGCCACACGCCGACAACGAGAATTGAGCCGACGGGGTGGGCTATGGTCGCGATCCCCGTGCCCAGCCACAATCGCAGGAACGGCTCGAGCGCCACCAAGGTGAGGAACGCGATCGGGGTCATGACCGCGACCACCGCACGAGTGGCGGTCACCTCCAGCAACTGCCCACCGTCTGCCGTAGTTGACGCGAACCGTGGATAGAGTGCCCGCGCGAGGCTGGAAGGAATGAGGGTCAGGCGCGTGACGAGGTTGTAGGTGATCACGTAAGCTGCAACGGCCTCTGCGCCGATGAATGCGCCGATGACGAACCGATCCGAATTTTCGAGGATTGGGCCGAGCATCGCACTTATTGTGATCCAAGAACCCAGCGCGAAGAGTTCTTTGACCACTCGCCATTTGGGCGCCCGCGGTCGCGTCAGAGGAATCGTGTTGCTGCAGGCCACGAACAGCAGCGTGCACTCGATAAGCTTTGCCACCAGACCTGCACCGATCAGCAACGCCAGTGACGGGCCGAGTGCATAGGCCGCGATCAGGGGGAGAAGCGCCATCAGCACCGACCCTGAAGTGTTGATGACATTGAGTTTGAGAAATTCAAATCGCCCTTGAAGTGCTCCGCCGAGCACGCTCGCTACCATCGCTGCCGGAATCACGAGGGTGAGCCATGGCAATGCCGCGCGCACTTCCCCGCCAAGTGCAAAATTGCGAAAAGCTGCGCTGCCAAAGTAATGACCGGCAGCGATGTAGCCCACCGTCCCCGCGACAGCGCTCGCGAGGAGACTGATAAGCAAGGCGCTCCAGAAAATGTCTTCACGTCGTTTCGCGGGGCCATCGCGCGATGCGGCCAGCTTCTGAGCTACTGCGGGACCGATCCCCAGATTCATGAAGCCCATGAACCCGAGCAGCGTCCAGCATAGCGCCAGGATGCCGTAGCGCTGCGGTCCGATCAGGTGCAGGTAGAGCGGCACGGTGACGATCGTCACCGCCAGCGGCACGATCGCTCCGGCGAGATTATAGACGGTGTGCCGGGCGACGCTCACGATATTCTCCGACGGTAAGCCTGTTGTTTGGCTTGCGTCTCACGCCCGATCAACATTTGTCGAGCGAACCGGACCCCCTGGGCCGCATCGACGCGCGGCTGCGCGCTTCGCCGAGCGCTGCAAGCAACGCCATTGCCGATGCACAGGGCCGAACCTACAGCCGCCCCGAGGAGGAGGACGGATTGGGGTTGCTTGGGACGTTCGTCACGAGGTTGGACCGCTTGCGGCTCCGCCGCCCGGCCGCGCGGCTCGCATCCCTTGTCTATGGTGCCGCCCGCGGCGGACGCCAGCGCTTCTCCATCGATCCCGCCGGCCACTGGGTCAACGAGCAGCCCGAAGCGACCATCGTCAGCCCCGTGGTTCACACTACCCTTTACACTGCGTACCGCGACTGGGTGATCGACAATTGGTGCTGGGGATACATGCCCGGACCCGGCGACACCGTGATCGACGCGGGCGCGGGCGTAGGCGAGGAAGCGATCGTATTTTCCCATCTGGTGGGACCGCGCGGCCGGGTCATCTCGATCGAGGCGCATCCCGCCACCTTCGACTGCCTCATAGAGACCATCCGGCGGTCCGGGCTCACGAACGTCACTCCGCTTTGCATCGCCCTTGCCGCCGAGGATGGCACGGCGCGGATCGATAACGGCAAGAGCCATTTGACCAGCTCGATCGTGAAGGGCGACAGTGGTGTCGAAATTCCCTCGCGCTCGCTGGATTCGATCGCTCGCGAGCTCGGCCTCGGCGACGTGGCACTCGTGAAGATGAACATTGAAGGCGCCGAGACGGCCGCGGTCAGGGGCATGCGCGGCTGTGCGGCACAGGTGCGCAACGTCTGCATCTCCTGCCACGACTTCCTCGCCGATCGCGGGGACGGCGAAGGGCTGCGCACCAAGGCACAAGTGGAGCCGCTGCTCCGCGAATTTGGCTATTCGGTCGCGACACGGCCGGATGCGCCCGAGGAATGGGTGCGCGACTATTTTTACGGGAGCCGGAAGGCGAGCCCTAGGTCGTAACGCGGTTCTCCGGCCGGCGCTTGAGCTGGTCCACGAGCCGGTTGACGGTCGTGCCTGCCTTGCTCGGCAAAGACGCCAAAAGCAGCGCGGAAAGCGTCCTCGGATTCAGCAGCTCGCGCGGGTCGCATTCGATCGCCCTGCGGAGCTGCCACCGCGCCCATTGGCGGTCACCCCCCGCTCGAAGCACCGCCCACGCGTTGTTGCGGCATGCGGCTTTTCGGAAGTGATCCAGGTCCCGCGACCATTCTGGCCGGAAATCAGGATGCATCCTCAGCCTGTCCAGCATGACCATCAGCAGGTCATGGTTGCTGCGAACGGCTTTGCCGAGATTTCCGCCATGATCGCGCAGCACGACCGTCGGTTGCGGATCGAAGTGAAACTTCCAACGCATTGCGATGCGGAAGAAGATGCCTTCGCCGTCGCCGAAAAGGTCTTCGTGCCAGTGGTAAGGCTCGAAGCATTCGCGGCGAGTCAGCGGCGAGCTCATGTCGATCCCGCCGGCGAAATGGCGGCGCAGTATCGCCGGCATCATCGTGCCGCTGGTCGCCATCGACCGGTGCTGCCAGCGCTCACCGGTCCACTGGTTGAGCCCGATCGCCGGGCAATAGACGACGCCGTAATCCTCGGGCAGGCCGTGGAATAGCGCGACCTGGCGCTCAAGCTTGTCGGGCAGCATCATGTCGTCGGAATAGAGCACGGCGACGAACGCGCCGCGGGCCATGGCGACACCCTCGTTAAGCCTCTTTGACAGCGATTCATTGCGGTCGTGAAAGACGCGGCGGACGCGGGGGTCGTCATAGCGCTCGAGGATTGCCCGCGTGCCGTCGGTCGAGCCATTGTCGATCAGGATCAGCTCGAAGTCGCGGTACGTCTGGCCGAGCACGCTTTCCAACGCCTCGGCCACATAAGGCTCGTGGTTATAGCAATTGAGGATGACGGAGACGGTGGGCGTCACTGGGCCGGCGAACCCATCAGCTGCGCGCACAGCTCGAGATGTTCGAGTGTGTCGACGCTATACCATTTCTCGGGCTTCACCCGCGACACGTAAAGCTGCCGCTGCGCGATCAGCTCGCGCCAGATGTCGCCGAAATCGCCGTCGCCGCTGGTCATAGCAGCGACCCGCGCCGGGTTGAGCACCTGGATTCCCGACGCATAGGTCGGCGCCTGTTCGCTCCGGCTGAGCTTGGTCACCACCGGACCGTCGTGGAAGATGTAATCGCCGTCGAGCCCTGCGACCGGTTCCACCGGGACGAGCAGGCAGGGCGGCGCGCCAAGGCCGAAATAATCGGCGGCAAGCTCCGCGAAATCGATGTCGGTGACATTGTCGCAGGTCAGCACGAACACCGGCTCGTCGATGCAGCGCAGCAAAGTGTTGTGGATCCACCAGCTGTTGGTCTTGCCGTCCGTATTGTGGATCGAGGTCACGTCGTGCTCGATCAGGTGCGAGGCGAGCATCGCGCCCTTGTAGCCGACGGTGACGTGGATGTTGTCGATATGCGGCCGGATCTTGTCGATCCCGGTCGCGACCAGCGTCGACTGGAGGAAGGGCAGCATCGCCTTGGGAAGATAATTGGTCGCCGGCATCAGCCGCTGCCCGCGGCCCGCCGCCAGGATCACGGTGTGGCGGATGCGCTCTTTCACCGCGCTCGTCTTACCACAGCTCGTCGTCGGGCGGGGCGACGTCGAGGATCGATTGCATTTCCGCTTCGCTCAGCCGTTCGACCGTCGCCGAGGACAGCGGGTCCGTGATGATGTCCGCAACGCGGTCGTTGAACGAGATCGCATAGTGGGGGATGCCGTCGAACATGTGCTTGCGGGTGTAGGGCAGCTCCATTTCGCCGACGAGATATTCGTCCTCGCGCTCGCCCGGCCGGCCCTCGATCTTCTCCCAGCGGCCGCCGCTCTGGCGCACGAACAGTTCGAGCAGGTCGCCGATCTGCACCGCCTTCATCGCCCGGGTGACGACTGTCCCCTGAAGCTCGTCGATATGCTCGACGGCGGTAAGGATCAGCTTCACCGCCTCTTCGACCTTGATGAAGAAGCGCCGCATCTCGGGGCCGGTCGTGCCGATCACTCCGGACTGGTCGAGCATGCGCTTCCACACCGGCAATACCGAACCGGTCGACCAAGCAAGGTTGCCGAAGCGCACGCAGACGAAGCGCGTGTCCGACTTGCCGTTCAAACCGCAGTAGATCCGCTCCATCAGCGCTTTGGTCAGCGCATAGGTATTGCGGACCGGCGGCGCCGCCTTGTCGGTCGATATGCCGACTAGCGTGCGAACCCCGAACTCCATGCAGGCGCGCGCCACATTCTGCGAGCCGAGCACGTTGACGTCGGTGCATTCGAGCGGCTGCATTTCGGCGACATCGACATATTTGGTCGCGGCCGCGTGGATGACGATCGTCGGCTTCGCCTCGATCATCGTGTCGCGCACCGCCTCCATCCGGGTCACGTCGAGCGGGATCACCGGGCAGCCGGTGCGCTCGGCGGCGAGCATGTTCTGCTTGTTGTTGCGCCCGGCCAGGACGACCTCGTGGCTGTCTTTCATCGCCAGCGCGAGATGCTTGCCGAGAAACCCGGTGCCGCCGGTGATGAGGACCCGTTCACGCATGATTTTTCGCTTGTTCCCCGCTGACCAGCAGGCCCTGTCTTAGCGGAGCGGCCGTGCGCCGCAACCGGTCGCCGCGACGCTGCGCCCGCTTTTGGACTTCGCGGGCAAGCGGCGTATTGCCGGCAGGTCATGTGCGGAATCGCAGGGATCATCGGCGCGGGCGCCAGCGACGAGCGGTTCGTCCGGCGCGTGGCGGCGAGCCTCGCCCACCGCGGCCCCGACGACGAGGGGCTGTGGCGCGACCCGGATGCGGGAGTCGCGCTGGTGCACCGCCGCCTGTCGATCCTCGACCTCTCTCCCGCCGGGCATCAGCCGATGCATTCCGCGAGCCGCCGCTTCATCCTCACTTTCAACGGCGAGATCTACAATCACGCCGAGATCCGCGCCGAATTGGAAGCCGCGGGCTGCGTCCCGCCCGGCGGTTGGCGCGGCCATTCGGATACCGAGACCTTTCTCGAGGCGGTCTCGGCCTGGGGACTGCGTCCGACCCTCGATCGCTGTGTCGGCATGTTCGCCTTCGCGCTGTGGGACCGGAAGCAGCGCACGCTGAGCCTGGTGCGCGACCGCTTCGGCGAAAAGCCGCTATACTATGGCTGGATCGGCCGCGACCTGGTCTTCGCATCCGAGCTGAAGGCGATCCGCTGCCATCCCCGTTTCGACGCGGAGATCGACCGCCGCGCGCTGCGCCTGCTGGTCGGCCGTTCCTACGTCCCAGCGCCGCTTTCCATTTATCGCGGCCTGTTCAAGCTGGAGCCCGGCTGCGTCCTCGAGCTTTCCGAGACCGCCGCGCGCAGTCCATTGTCGGCGCCGCCGCCGCGCGGCACCGAGCGCGACGGGCTGCGCTACCTGCCTTACTGGAGCTATCGCGAGGTCGTGGAGGCCGGGATCGCGGACCCGATCGACGATCGGGAGGCCGCGCTCGCAGAGTTGGAAGCGGCGCTTGCCGCGGCCGTGCAAGGGCAGGCGGTTGCCGACGTCCCTGTCGGCGCCTTCCTGTCGGGCGGGATCGATTCCTCAACCGTCGTCGCGCTTTACCAGAAATATTCGACCCGGCCGGTTCGCACCTTCACCATCGGCTTTCACGAACAGGCCTATAACGAGGCGGACGACGCGCGCGCCGTCGCCGCCCATTTCAGGACCGAGCATCACGAGCGCATCGTCACCGCCAGCGAGACCCGCGATGTGATCCCGCGGCTGCCGGCGCTTTACGACGAGCCTTTCGCCGATCCTTCGCAAATCCCGACCTTCCTGGTCAGCGCCTTCGCCCGCGAACAGGTGACCGTCGCACTGTCCGGTGACGGCGGCGACGAATTGTTCGGCGGGTACAACCGCTATTTCGGCACTGCCCGGCTGTGGAGCTCGGTGCGGCGATTGCCGCGGCCGCTGCGCGCGGCCGCCGGGGCGGCGCTCGGTCAGCTCCCGCCGGCGCTTTGGGACCGGGTCGGCACTCTGCTCTGGCGGCGGCAGCTTCCACCTTTCTTCGGAGCAAAGGTGCGCAAGTCGATGCGTACCGTGGCCGGCGCGCGCAGCATCGAGGAGGTCTTCGCGACGTTCCTCGATCCGTGGGCAGGCGAGGGCTCCCCGGTGCTTGGCGGCGAGTCCGCGGACAGCCTCTGTCCGTTCGACCTTTCGCTGACGAGCGGAGCGCCGGACGCGCTGCGCATGATGTATTGCGACGCGGTCAGCTATTTGCCCGACGACATCCTGTGCAAGGTCGACCGCGCGGCGATGGGGGTCAGCCTAGAAACGCGCGTTCCATTCCTCGATCACCGCGTCGCCGCGGTCGCTGCCCGCATCCCGGTCGGGATGAAAATCCGCGGTGGGAGCGGCAAGCATGTACTTCGCGATCTGCTCTACCGCGAAGCGCCGCGCGAGCTGCTCGAACGGCCCAAGAGCGGCTTCGGGATCCCCGTCGGCGAATGGATCAAGGGTCCGCTTAGGGGCTGGGCGGAAGACCTTCTCGATACGCGTCGGATGCGCCACGACGGCTGGTTCGACGCGGCTGCCGTTGAGCGGGTGTGGCGGAACCATCTCGCCGGCACGCGCGACGCAACTTTCTCGATCTGGTCGATTCTGATGTTCGAGGCGTGGCGGCGAAGCCACAGTTCGATTGCCGTAGAAGCAGCTTAACCTTCGGAATCGTCTCGCATTTTAAGCGATATTAACACCGGATATAGATTCTTGAACCGAAACGGTGGAATGCAACTTTAGTTTGGACTAAGAGTTGGCCACTTCGTTGGGGCATGAATGTCCCGAATTGCGCCTGGAGGGACATAATGGCTGGCCGATTGAAAGGCTTTGTAGGCGTCTTCGTTGCAGGTTCGCTGATGTTCAGCTCGACCGCTGCTACGGCGGCGGCGAGCCGTGCTCCGGTTCCGCAATATGATCCTTGGGCCGTCCTCTCGGTCATGAGCGCCGGCGCTCCCGCAGCGACGCTGTGCGGTGCTGCCGCTGCCGCCGCTGCCGCTGCGGCACAGCCCGCCAACTGTGTGCTTCCGCAGCTCGACCTTCCGCCGCCGGTCGCCCAGAGCGCGCCGCCGCAGCCGATTCCGGTTCCGCCGATCGAGGCTCCGGGCGTTGGCCTCGGGATTAGCCCGTTGGTGCTCGGCCTTCTCGCCCTTGCCGCGGGCATTGGCCTCTATTTCGCGCTGCGCGGCAACAACGAACCCAACAGTCCTGCCTGATCGGCAACTGTTGATTTGGAAGGGAATGGTGTGATGACGATGCGGTTTGTTACACGACTTGCCCTCGGACTTTCGACCGCCGCATTGCCTGGGGTAGCTTTGGCGCAGGCAGGCTGGACGCCCGGCTCGGAAATCGTCGGTCAGCCGATCCAGGTCACGACCAACGGAACCACCAACACGCTGGTCCTCAATCCAGGCGGCTCGGCGTCGATCTCGACTCCGGGCGGCAACGTTGTCCCGGCGAGCTGGCAGGCAGCCAACGGCCAGCTGTGCCTCAGCGCGAGCGGCGCCACCGAGTGCGTGCCCTACAACAATCCGTTCCAGGCGCAGCAGGCGCGGAACCTGACCAGCTCGTGCGGCACGATGCAGACCTGGCTCGCGCAAGCGACCAACCAGGGACCGACGCGCAGCCAGCGCGGCGAACGCGGCAACTAAGCAAACCTAACTCGACCTTTTTCGCGGTCGCGTCAGTCCGGCGCGGCCGCGAACTCGTTTGTGAGCGCTGCCAGCGAGGAATCGTGCGTGAGGTCGAGGTGCAGCGGCGTCACGGACACATAGCCGTCGGCGATCGCTTCAAGGTCGGTCGAGTGTCCGGGCGTTTCGACCACCGGCCCAAGCCCGAACCAGTAATAATCATATCCCCGCGGGTCGGTCCGCTCGACGATGCGCAGCCGGCCATAGTCGCGCAGACCCTGGCGGCAGACGCGGATTCCCTTGACCTGGACCGGAGTCATCGCCGGGAAATTGACGTTGATGAGGGTGCGCGGCTCCATCTTGAAGCGCAGCAGAGGGCCGAGCACGCGGTCGGCCCAGGCTTCGGCCGCGGCGAAGGGCACGGTGTCGCCCATCCCCTCGCGCGAATAGGCCTGGCTGAGTGCGATTGACGGTACGCCCGCAAGCGCGCCTTCCATCGCCGCCGAGACGGTACCGGAATAGGTGACGTCCTCGGCCAGGTTCGCGCCGCGGTTGATCCCCGAGAGGATCACGTCGGGCGGCGAATCCTTCATGATATGGGCAAGCGCGAGCATCACCGCGTCGGTCGGTGTTCCGGTGACCGAGAAGCGCCGCTCGCCGTGGCGCCGAAGGCGCACCGGAGTCGTCAGCGTGAGTGAGTGGCCAGCGCCCGATTGCTCGTCGCTCGGGGCGACGATCCATACATCATCGCTGAACTCGCGCGCGACCGTCTCCAATAAGTTCAGGCCGCGTGCGTTCACCCCGTCGTCGTTGGTCAGCAAGATGCGCATGCCCGACCGCTAGGCGACGGGCGAAAATGCTGCAACCGCGCTGCCTGTTCTTCTGCTCGCCGGGCGGCTCGGGGTAGCTGCGATGCTGCAAGCGCGAAGAAAATAGCGCCATATTCGCAACAGCTTGGCGATTTCTTCACAAGCAGGTTGTCAGTCCTTGTTAAGCCATCGACGCATATTTATAGGCGCGTCTGGGGATGGCCGGCTTGATGGGGTGAGTCCCGCAAGCCAGCCGATTTTGCCTCCGGCTGCACCGGTGGCCCGGCCGCAGCCAGGTGGCGGCGTATGGGACGTCCGCTTGTTCGCGGACCTGTGCGGGGGAGGGACCAATGGCGACCGCTCTAGTCGACCTTTACGGCGGCAAAGACTTCGAACCTTTCGACAGAATCATTCTCGCCGAGGGCTATCGCCCGTCGGAGGGCGAGGAATTCATGTGCGGCAAGCACCGCGCGTATTTCCTGCGCAAGCTCAAGGCGTGGAAAGAATCGATCATCGAGGAATCGCGGGCGACCATGGCCCAGCTCCAGGTCGACTCGCTGCGCGAGCCGGATCTTGCCGACCGCGCGTCGAGCGAGACCGACTGGGGAATCGAGCTTCGCACCCGTGATCGCCAGCGCAAGCTGATCGCCAAGATCGATGCCGCGATCCGCCGCCTTTACGAAGGCGAATATGGCTATTGCGAAGTGACTGGTGAGCCGATCAGCCTCGCCCGCCTCGAAGCCCGCCCAATCGCGACCATGACGCTCGAGGCGCAGGAGCGGCACGAGCGGTTCGAGCGCGTCAGCCGCGACGATTGATCGATCGCACTCTCCATCGCAAAGCGATGGGGAGGCAGTCCATGCAAAGGATCTGGGCGGGGCCGGATTGGCGCTTCAGCCACGAACGCCGCCAGGATGAGCGACCAAGCGATTCACTCGCGTGACGTTTTCGGCCGACCACTGAATTTTTGTGTCGCTTCTTACGACTAGGTCCTGACGTATCGGCTGCCCGGCAGCTGATCCGCGGAAGATCGCCCGTTCCCTTATCAGTCGTCGTCGCGCTGCCAGCCGTTTGAGTCGGCGCCGCTCGTCACTCCAGACTCGATCCAGAACTCAGCGTCGTCGAGTTCGGAATCGTCGAGGACGAGATCTTCCTTCTCACTCTCGTCGCCGGCGGCGGGGGTGCCGAGCCATCGCACGACTTCATCCCAAATCGTGAGCGTGATTGGCGGATCCGCTGTTGGTGAAATCGGCGG
>Ga0247719_1000214_pt1 | contig 40003 bp, 37 predicted proteins | sample 41E_DmetaG_FD_189046 | JGI IMG/M metagenome (GOLD analysis project Ga0247719, IMG submission 189046) | Soil microbial communities from hillslope of Landscape Evolution Observatory, University of Arizona, Oracle, AZ, United States - 4-1-E_D | ecosystem: Engineered > Artificial ecosystem >...
CCACGCCAATTTCGCGGTGCTGTTCGTCACCGGCTATGTCGGCGAAGGCGAAACCGACGACCTCGTCGGCTATGAATTGCTGCGCAAGCCGTTCACCGTCGGAGCCCTCGCCAGCGCCGTCGCGGCCGCGCTGGACCGCGACCCTAGCGAACCGCGCCGGACCGGAGGAGCCGCGGCAGCAATGTGATTGCGGCAAGCAGCGGCCATCGCCGCTGCCACGGCTTCAGCGCGATTTGCGTGCCGGCATGGCGATTGATTTTCCAGGCAATGTAATCCGGGCCGCCGGCGAAAGTCGCGCTCGCCTTGGCCAGCCGGAGCACAGACAGCAGCTTGCCTTCGACCCGCCGTCGAGCCCAGCTGGCCTTGGCCTTTGGCAAAGCGGGAATGGCGGCGATCGCAGCCTCGCTGAACCGGTCATAGCGGTCGACGTCGGAATCGACGACCGAGCCGGCCCGGCCGCGCCGCTCGGCGCGAAGCTCGGCCGAGTAGGTCAGCGCGAATGCCCGCCGCCACCAGACGAGCCTGCTCTCGCCCTCGATCCGCCCGGCCGCGGCGAGAAGCGTCGGGGCGGCGCGCTCCACCGAACGGATGACGGCTTGAGCCGCATTGTCATCCGCCGCCCAGACCAGCCGGGATGGCTGGGCGAAGCGCGCCCAGACCGACACGCTTCGGGTTTCCGGACCGTTGCGGCGATGGAAATCCCTTTCGCTCAGCACCGCATATTTGGCGCGCAGTCCGCCATCTTCGAAATAGAATACGTTGGGCGGAAGCAGTCGATTGGCCGCGGCGAGCCAGCGCCGGTCGTAAGCGGAGCGATAGTCCGAAACGATCAGGTAGAAATCGAGCATCAGCCCGTCGAGCTGCCGCTCCCTGAGGCAGGAGCCGTAGAACAATACGGCCCGCGAGGCGCCGCCATGCTTCGCAGCGACCGCCGCGGCGAGGCGGGCGACCCTAGGATCGACGGGCGCGGCCAGTTCCTCGGCGACCAGTTCGCGCAAGCTTGGCATGGTCCTGTCTTATGCCGCGAGGCGGACGAAGGACAGCGGCTGGGCGCGGCGAAGGTGGATCGGGCTGCCGATTTCGGCCCGGAACGTCTCGCCGTCGAGAATGACGCTGGAACTGTCGCCCTCGATGCTGATCTCGTCGGCTTCCTCGAAATAGACGCCGCGGATCTTCGAGCGGCCGAGCTTGCCGAAGAGGCTGGCGAAAAAGGCGCTGAGCAGCGAGCCGAACCGCTCCTCGATGGCGACCAGTTTCAGCGGCCCGCCGCCCGCGCCCGCCAGTTCGCCCGACAGAAGGAGCTTGTCGAGCGTGGTCACGGCAAGCAGCGAGAAGCGGCCGGACAAGTGGCCGTCGCTGCGCACCGAGACTTGGAGCGGGGACGGATGGGGCGGCAGGAAGCTGGTCCTGAGCCGGAGAAACAGGCGCACCATCAGGGCGATGGCGGTCAGCGCGTGGCTGACCCCGTTAGGCAGGCCGAGGGGGTAAATCTTGTTTCGGCAGTAGAGCATGATGTCGGCCAGACCGGCGCCGCCGAGGAACATGCCGATTACCGGCCGCTGTTCGGCACCGCAGCGCAATGCGATCAGCTCGCGGGCAACGAGGTGCGGCGACAGGTCCGCCTGGGCAAGATCGAGGAACCTGCGAAGCGCCGTCACCGGGTCTCCGTGAGAGCCGAGATCGAGCGCGATGAGGTTGGTCTTGCCGCTGGGCAGCACCGCCACCGGCGGCGGGGAGTCGCCGAAATGACCACCATTATGAAGCTCGGTCAACGCCGCCTGCACCGTCCCGTCGCCGCCGTTGATCACCAGCACCTTGGGCCCGACCCTGGCGATCGTCCGCAGGGCTTCACCGATCTGGCCGGCACTTTCGACTTCATAGTGAAAGATGTCCGGATGCTCGGCGCAAAAGGCGCGGATCCGCGGCAGCTGCCCCAGATTGCCCGTCGACCTGGGGTTGGACAGCAGAGCGATTCGAGTCCGGGACATCAGCGGCGACCCGGCACGGCGGCGGGCGGCGGTGAAACCGCCGATGGAAGCAGGACGAGGCGCAAATTCGACATGATTTTACCGACCGGTCCGCTATAGGCTCCGGTCACTGCACCCATTCAGCAAGGTGCAACGACCCATGTCGCTATCTCCGGCCGCTTTGCGGCCAAATGATGGTGCAGGAACGACGAAAGTTGCCCGGTTGTCGCTGATTGACCGATATCTGGCCCGAAGCATTGCCGTGCCGTTGATCGGCACGCTGGTGCTGGCGGCGATGCTTCTCATCCTCGAGAAGATGCTTCGCCTGTTCGATTTCGTGGTCACCACCGGCGGCCCGGTCAGCGTCGTGTGGCAAATGCTCGCCAATCTGCTTCCCGAATATTTCGCCCTGGGAATCCCGATCGGACTGCTGCTCGGGATCCTGCTTGCCTTCCGCAAGCTCGCGCTGTCATCGGAGCTCGATGCACTCCGCGGGATCGGCGTTGGCTACGGCCGGCTGCTGCGCGTGCCCTATATGTACGCCCTTGGCCTGACCCTGCTCAACATGGTCATCGTCGGCTTCGTCGAGCCCTATGCGCGCTATCGCTACGAGGGCCTTCGGTTCGACCTGCGGTCGGGTGCGCTTGGGGCTTCGATCAAGGTCGGCGAGTTCAATCAGCTCGGCCGGCGACTGACCCTGCGCATCGACCGCAGCGAAGACCAGGGAACCTTGCTCCACGGGATATTCGTCGCGGTTGACGACCGTTCCGGAACGTCGGTCGCAGCCACCGCCGAACAAGGCCGCTTCCTTTCGACCGACGACCCGGAAACCATATTGTTTCGGCTGACTCGCGGCCGGCTTGTCCAGGATTCGCCCAAATTCTCGGCCCCGCGCACCTTGTCGTTCGACAGCTATGACCTGCCGATCAGCCTGCCGGCCGTGGAAAACTTCCGGCGCCGCGGCAACGAGCAGGACGAGCTGACTTTGCCCGAGCTGGTCCGCGTCGGCTATGGCCCGCCGCAGGAGCTGAGCCTCGCCGCCCAGGCCAATCTGCATTTCCGGCTGGTTGAGGTGCTGATGATGTTGATGCTGCCGCTGCTGGCGATCGCGCTCGCCGTGCCGCCGAAGCGAAGCACCTCCTCGCTCGGCATCTTCGTCGGCATCGTCATGGTCGTCGCCTATCACAAGGTGAATCAATATGGGGAGCAGGCAGGCGCCCAGGGCCGGCTCGATCCCGTCATCGCCCTCTGGGTGCCGTTCATCCTGCTCGCGATCCTGATCGGCTGGATGTATTATGTCATCGCCCACCGGCCGGGGGGCCAGCCCATCGGAGCGCTCGAGCGCAGCTTCTCGAGACTTGGACGATCGATTCGAAGGCTATTGCCGCGAACCAGTCCGGCATGATGAACCTGCATTTCTTTCCGTCGCGGCGGCTTGCGCTCTACACGGTCAAGCTGTTCGTCACTCGCAGCCTGGCGGTGCTCATCGCCCTGGTGCTGATCCTGATGACTCTCGACCTGCTCGGCGAATCCGGGAAGATCCTGCGAGTCGCCGGCAACGGCGACGCCGAATTGTGGCGCTATGTTTCGCTAAGGCTGCCGTTACTGATCTCCAGATTCCTTCCCTTCTCGGTGCTGCTCGGGACGCTGATCGCCTTTGCCAGCCTGAACCAGCATAGCGAGGTGATCGCAATGAAGGCGGCAGGGATTTCCGCCCACCAGATCCTCGCTCCGCTGATCGTCACCAGCCTCGTCATCGCCGGCATTGCCTTTGCGTTCAACGAAACCGTCGTCGTCCGGTCGGCGCGAACAGTCAGCGCTTGGGCCGACAACGACTATCGCCCGATTCCGCGGGAAAGCGGCATATTGTCCAACGTCTGGGTGCTCGCCGGCGAGGATCTCGTCCATGCCCGCCACGTCGGCGGCAGCGGGGCCGACTTTCACGCCGACGAAATGACCATCTATGACCGCGACCAGGGCGTTCTGCAGCGGGTGGTTGAGGCCGACCGGGCCGTTCCGGCCGGCGGAGCGTGGCGGCTGACCGGCGTGCGAATCTACGACACGACGATGAACCTGGTGACTCGTGAAGCCGAGATGACGGCGCTGCACGGGGTCGAGCCGGAGCGGCTGACCCTGGCCCGAGTCGACCCCGACAAGCTCGATTTCTTCACTCTCCGCGAGCGGATCGCGCAGATGGAGCGAGCCGGCCGGCCGACGGCCGCGGCGCAGGCCGGATTGTGGCACAAGATTTCCGGCCCGCTGTCGACCGTGCTGATGCCGTTGCTGGCGGCGGTGGCGGCATTCGGCCTTGCCCGCTCCGGTCAGGTGCTGCTCCGGGCGACGGTCGGCATGGCGCTCGGCTTCGCCTATTTCGTCGCCGACAATTTCAGCCTGGCGATGGGCAATGTCGGCGCCTATCCGCCGGTTCTTGCCGCCTGGGCGCCGTTCTTCCTGTTCTTCCTCATTGGCGAAACGGTCCTCATCCAATCGGAGGAGTGACCGCCACAATCATGCCTTTGCCGAACCGCCAATCATGTGCGCGAGGTCGCTTGGAAAGGGAAAGACGATGGTGTTGCTGCGCTCATTGGCGATGACGTTGAGCGTCGACAGGTAGCGAAGCTGCATCGCCTCGGGACGCTGGGCGAGGATTTCCGCCGCCTCGAGCAATTTCTGCGCCGCCTGGTGCTCGCCCTCTGCATTGATCACCTTTGCCCGTCGCTCGCGCTCCGCTTCCGCCTGGCGGGCGATCGCCCGGACCATGCTCTCGTCGATGTCGACATGCTTGATCTCGACATTGGCTACCTTGATCCCCCAGGCGTCGGTCTGCGCGTCGAGAATTTCCTGGATGTCCGCGTTGAGCTTGTCTCGCTCGGCCAGCATCTCGTCGAGCTCGTGCTTGCCGAGCACCGAGCGCAAGGTGGTCTGGGCGAGCTGGCTCGTCGCGGCCATGTAATTTTCGACCTGGATGGTCGCCTTCTCCGGGTCGATGACCCGAAAATAGATCACGGCATTGACCCGCACCGATACATTGTCCCGGCTGATGACGTCTTGGGTCGGGACATCGAGCACCAGGGTGCGCAGGTCCATCCTAACCATCTGCTGGATTCCGGGCACGAGTAGGATCATTCCCGGTCCCTTGACCGCGGTGAACCGGCCCAGCGTGAACACAACCCCGCGCTCATATTCGCGAAGTATCTTGATCGCCGACATCAGGAACAAGGCCGCGATCAGCAGCAGCGGGAGATAGAAGCTCAGATTGCCGATCAGGTCCATTGGACTCTCCCTCAAATCATCCGGGATGGATTTCCGGCGCTTGCGCCGAATGGGCGGGACCAACCGTCAGGATCAATCCGTCAATCGCGAGGACTTCCACGGTCTCGCCCGGTTTCAGTCGATCAACGCCCCTGGCGCGCCATCGTTCACCATGAACCAGCACATGGCCGCGCCCGCCCTTCCACGCGACGACCTCCGCGGTCGCCCCGACCATCTGCTCTCGTCCAGTGACGATCTTCGCTCGCCTCGAGGTCATCGCGAAACGGGCGATGACGAGAACGATGATCAGGCTGGCAACGGCAAGGCCGGCCGCGGCCGCCCAGCTGACCTGAAACTCGGGAACGTCGGTGTCGATCATGATCGTCGCTCCAATCGCCAGCGCCACGACTCCGGCGATGCCTAGCACGCCGAAGGATGGCGTGAACGCCTCTGCGGCGATCAGTGCGAGGCCAAGGAGAATGAGCGCGATTCCGGCAAAATTCACCGGCAGGGCTGCAAGCGCATAAAGTCCGACGAGAAGGGAGATTGCGCCGATCGTCCCGGGATAAAGTGCGCCCGGGTTCATGAACTCGAACATCAGGCCGTAAACGCCGATCAGCATCAGGATCAGCGCGACATTCGGGTTGGTGATCGCGCTCAAAACGCGGGTGCGCCAGTTCGGCGCGACCTCGACCAGCTGCACGCCCTCGGTGGCAATCGCCACCTGGCGGCCGGCGGCGGTCACCGTTCGTCCGTCGATCGACCGCATCAGCTCGCCCATGTCGCGGGCGAGGATATCGATTACCTGCTGCTGACGAGCGGCACTCGCGGCGAGGCTGGCACCGGTGCGGACCGCCTCCTCGCCCCAATCGGCGTTGCGGCCGCGAAGCTCGGCCAGAGCGCGGATATAGGCGACCGCATCGTTGATCGCCTTGCGCTCCATGGCGGTCCCACCGGCCTCCGCCGCATTACCCTGTCCGTCGCGGCCCTCACCATCCTGCGGCGATCCGCCTCCGCCGATCTGGACCGGCGTGGCCGCGCCGAGATTGGTCCCGGGCGCCATTGCCGCGATATGACTGGCGTAGAGGATGAACGTGCCCGCGCTCGCTGCCCGCGCGCCATCGGGAGCGACGTAGGTGACGACCGGCAGCGGCGAGGCGAGGATGTCGCGGATTATCTCTCGCATCGACGTGTCGAGACCGCCCGGAGTGTCCATTCGAATGATAATGAATGCCGCCCCGGCATCGCGAGCGCCATCGAAGCTCCGCTTTACATAATCGGCGGTCGCCGGCCCGATGGCGCCTTCAACTTCCAGCACATGGGCGAGCCGGTTAGCCTGGGGCTGGGCCGGCGACGCCAGAAGCCAGGCGCCCAGCAGAAGTGCGATCAATGCCAGCGCGCGTCGCGCGAAGCCCATCGGCCGGTCGGCTTGCAGCATGGCTCGTCCCCTAAAGGCAGATAAGCCCCGGGCGGCCAAACCGGTTCCACCGTTTCCCGACAGGCGGTATTTCGAAAGATCGTGTTCGGCCCGTGATCGCTGGAACGAAGCGGTCAGCTGGACCCCGTCGCGGCCGTGCCGACCTGATCATCGAGCGCAGAGCGGACTGCGCGGCCGAGATCCTGCTTGCGATAGGGCTTGCTGAGCAGCGGATCGCGCTTGACCGGCTGGTTCTGGCCGACGGCGAGCTCGGTGTAGCCGGAGGTGAGCAACACCTTCAGGCCTAGCCGGTCGGAGCGAAGCCGGTCGACCAGGTCGTAGCCGGTCATTCCGCCCGGCATGACGACGTCAGTCAAAAGCAGGTCGAAGCGCGCGCCCCCCGCAACGAGATCGATCGCGCGAGTTCCGTTTTCCGCTTCGATCGTTTGATAGCCGAGGTCGTGCAGCTGGCGGATGACGGTCTTTCGGACGCTCGGATTGTCCTCGACCACGAGGATCGTCTCGTCCCCGGTTGGGATGACGGAGTCGGGCTCGCGCGAAGGCCCGGTGCCAGAGCCCTGCGAGCGCGGCAAATAGAGCTTGACGGTGGTGCCGTGACCGAGCTCGCTGTAAATCTTCACGTGGCCGCCGGACTGCTTGACCCAGCCGAACACCTGGCTGAGCCCGAGCCCGGTGCCCTGGCCTTCCTCCTTGGTGGTGAAGAAGGGCTCGAACGCCCGGGCGATCACCTCTTCGCTCATGCCGGATCCGGTATCGCTCACGGCAAGCATCACATAGTCGCCAGGCGACACCTCGACGTGATGCGACGCATAATCCTCGTCGAGGTGCACGTTCTGAGTCTCGATGATCAGCGTCCCGCCCCCGGGCATGGCGTGGCGCGCGTTGATCGCCAGGTTGACCAAGGCGTCGTCGACCTGAGTCGGGTCGATGTGCGCCAACCACAGTCCCTCGCATGTCCTCACCTGGATCCGGATATTCTCGCCGAGCGCCCGCTGCAGAAGGCCGAGCACGTCGGGGAGCCGCGCATTAAGATCGACCGCTTCGGCCTCGAGATGCTGCATCCGCGCGAACGCCAGCAGCCGCCGGACCAGCCCCGCGCCGCGCGCCGCGGCGCCGATCACATCGTCGGCCATCTCGGCCTCCTCGGAGCCCTCGTCGAGCCGGGCACGAAGCAATTCCGAATTGCCGTGGATGATCGCCAGCAGATTGTTGAAATCGTGGGCGACGCCGCCGGTCAAGCGTCCGATGGCGTCCATTCGCTGCAGCTGGCGAAGCTGGTCTTCAAGCGCCTTGGCGCTGGTCACGTCGCGGACAATCGCCAGGATCAACGGCCGCGATCCGTTCCCGGTGGCAATCGGAACCATTCTCGTCTCGACGGTTCGGGCACCGCCCGGAGTCGTGATCCGCCGATCATTGAATACGCGGGGCTGGCCCGAATCCGCCACCGCCTTGTTTGCGTCGAGAACGGCCGTGGCTTCGTCCGGCGGATAGAGGTCGAATTCGGTCTTGCCCAGTATCTCCTGCCGGTCGCGACCGAGAAGACGCTCGCCAGCGGCGTTGACGAGGACGTAGCGAAAGCCCTCGCCGCTCGGCTCCTTCAGCAACACCATGTCCGGCAGATTCTCGACCACCGCGTTCAGCAGGTCGCGCGCCTTCTTGACTTCGCTGGTACGCTGCTGGATTCGATCTTCGAGCGCCAGGTTGAGCGCGCGCAATTCCTCTTCGAGTTGGCGTCGCCGCTCAGCCTCCTGCTCGCGGACCCGGAACAACCAGGCGATGGCCGACAGGCACAAAACCACCCCGATTGCCAGCGCGAGACTCGTCAGCCGAGCCTGCCGCTCCAAGCTCCGGCGATCACGCCCGTAGGTTTCGGTTTGGTCGGCGATGATCGCCTCGGCCTCGCGCTTAGCCTGCTCCATCACACTGGTGCCGATCGCAACGCTCCGGCGCGCATCTCCCGGCATCGTTCGCAGAGCGACCAGTTGACGCGAGGATTCGATTCGCCGCTCGGCAAGCGCAAACAGCCGGTCGAGCCGCCGCTCCAGCTCGGCCGAGTCCTGCAATTTTCGGAGTCGTGCGCTGGTCGCCCGGACATTGGCAATTCCGCGTCGCTGGATGCTCAGGAAGCGATCGTCTCCGGTCAGGAAATAAGACCGCCCGCCATTCTCGACGTCCTTGAGGTCGGACAGGAAATGATTGGTCTCGACCAATATGTTCTGGGTGTGCTCGACCCGCCCGCTGGCGGTGATCAGCCGTTGAATGCTGACGAAGGCAAGCAGGCTGACCGCGGCAATGACAAAAAAGGCGATCGCCAGAACCACTTTTTGCCGCCCGAGCGACGGCGAGCGGATCGGCGGCCGAAGCGCCTCACGCACCGGCCGGCTGCTCGGCGCAAAGCTGATCGAGGACCGACAGCAATTCGCTTCGGCCAAACGGTTTTTGCATGAAATCGGCTACTCCCGCCTTGAGCGCGAGCAGTGTCAAATCTCCCGAGCCGGTCATCATCACAACCGGCAGGCCGATCGCCTTGTCGGACAGCGCCTTGTGGACGGCGAAGCCGTCCGGCCCGGGCATGTTGATGTCGAGCAGGATGCAGCCCTCCTCGAGCCGCTCGGCGGAATCGAGCAGTTCGCGGCCCGAGGCATATTCACGAACCCGGTAACCGCCCGATGCCAGCACCCGGGCGAGCGTTCCGCGAACGGCGGAATCGTCGTCGACGAGGTGGATCAGCGGCCTGGTCACGCGCTCAATCCCTTCTTACCACAGGGATTTATACTACGCGTTAACTACCGTATCGGCTGAACGGCGTCCGAAGAGAATGGCCCGAATCGGACATTTACTCAAACGACCCGGCGAATATGTCGGCCCTAGCGTAGCTTAGCCGAGACTCAGTCGCTTCCGAGCCCGCGACGCCGGCTACTCGCGGCGAGTCGGGCGACCAGCCGGGAAATCCCGCGGTGGCTGGACGCATGATAAACCGAGTCGGCCGAAAGCTCTCGGCACAGCCGCCGGTGCGCCTCGCTGAGCGCATGATAGGGCAGGCCCGGAAGCAGATGGTGAAGCGCATGGTAGCGAAGGCCGACGGGCGCCCACAAAACGGGCAGAGTTGCCGGCGGCGGCACATTGACGCTGTCGAGATATTGCTGGGTGACGGTCATCGGCTCGCCATCATTTTCCCACAAATGCGCGACCAGGGTGCGGACCTGATTGAGGAGCATCACGCCCGATGCGACTGCGAGGAAGATCAGGAACGCGGCCAGCGGGATGATCCCCGCCGCGGTCAGGGCGAGCAGCGAGATCGCCCAAACGCTCGTCGCACCCTCCTGGAGCAGCCAGTCGCGGCGAAACTCGCCCTCCGGTGCCGGGCGGCGGAAACGCGGGTTGATCTGGAGACCCGAATAGCGCTCGACCACCCGTTTTCGGAGCTTCGCCGACAGCAGCGACAATGGCGCCAGCAGCGCGAAGCGGACGAGAAGGCCGACCGGAGCGAGGATGGCGGCGATCAGGAAGACCGGCAGAGTCCACGGCCTCATTAGCGCCAGCGGGAGATATTCCGGGTCATTCGCGGTGCCGTAATAGGTCTTGGCGTGATGCTGATTATGGACACCTTCGTAGAGGAAGGATGGAACCAGCAGCGGGATGCCGACGATCATGTTCCAGCCCAGCCGGAAGCCGGGCACGGCACCTTTCTTCACATGGGTGAGCTCGTGGATGAAGCTGCCGGCGCGGTACAGGGCGAGAATGGCGACGATGCCGGCGAAAAGCGCCCACAGCGATGGCGCAAGGGCAATTGCCGCGGCGAGCGCACCATAACCGACGACGGCCGAGACGATGAGGTCGGACCAGTAGATCGCAGCTTTCGGCTGGTTGAGATCGCGAGTGAGGCTGGCCGCCGCCTTGATCATGGCGGCATCGTCGCGAACGCGCGCAAGTTGGGCGTGCTCGGTCAAAGCTTCACTTTGGCGCTTCAGCGCTGGAGAGGTGGCAAGTGCCTGCGTCATGTTCATGTGATCCGGCAAGTGACTGGAGATAGTGGCACCATCGTGGCGGAACAATGCCCCGGCTGGCGCAACGGGCCATCTCGGGCTAGCCACCGGCATGGCTTCTGACGCTCTGCACATTCGCCCGGTCGAGACCAGGGCCGACCGCAAGGCCTTCATCGATTTCGCCTGGGACATCTACCGCGACGATCCGGCCTGGGTGCCGCCGCTCAAGGCCGAGGTCAGCGGGCTGCTCGACGAGCGGAAGAATCCCTGGTTCGAACATGGCCGGGCGCGATTGTGGCTGGCCGAGCGCGGCGGCCGGACCGTCGGCCGGATCAGCGCGCAGGTCGACGACCTCGTCCAGCAGCATATGGGCGAAGGCACCGGTCAATGGGGCTTTTTGGAGGCTTTGGATGAGGAGGCCTGCCATGCACTTCTCGCAGTTGCGGAAGGCTGGCTGCGATCACAGGGGATGACCCGGTCGCTCGGCCCATTCAGCCTGTCGGTCTGGGACGAGGTCGGGCTCGAAGTCTCAGGCCATCACGAACCGCCGACGGTGATGATGCCCCATCACCGGCCCGAATATGCCGCCTGGATCGAAGCCGCCGGCTACGCCAAGGCGCGGGATCTGCTGACTTACGAGGTCGGTATCGCCGACTGGCGCGACGAGCGCATCGATCGCCTGATCGCGGCCGGCGAGCGAAACCCGCGGATCCGCATCCGGCAGGTCGACAAAGGCTGCTTCGGCGAGGAGGCGGCGATCATCCTTGGCCTGCTCAACGACGCCTGGTCAGGAAATTGGGGCTTCGTTCCGCTGACCCAATCCGAGATCGCCTATGCCGGAAAGAAGCTAAAGCCGATCATCTACAATGAGCTGGTACGAATTGCCGAGGTCGATGGCGAGCCGGTCGCGTTCATGGTCACCCTGCCCGACATCAACGAGCTGATCCGCGATCTGAACGGCGAGCTGTTTCCCTTCGGCTGGGCGAAATTGCTGTGGCGGCTGAGGAAGCCGCGAACGCGGCGCGCCAGGGTGCCTTTGATGGGGGTCGCCCGGAAACTGCACAACACGCGCCTGGCAAGCCAGCTGGCCTTCATGCTGATCGAATTCACCCGGCGAGAAGCGGTCGGCAAGTTCGGCATCGAGACGGGCGAATTCGGCTGGATCCTCGAGGACAATAAGGGGATGCTGTCCATCGCCGAGCTGCCCGGGGCGTCGGTCAATCACGTCTATCGGGTCTATCAAAAAGCGCTCTAGCTAGGACGCCAGTCCCACCCACGTCGGCGCGTGGTCGGACGCCTTCTCCTGAGCGCGCGCCCATTTGTCGACACCCGCTCCGCGCAGCCTGTCCGCCGCCTCGGGCGAGCAGAGCAGATGGTCGAGCCGGAAGCCGAGGTCGCGAGGGAAGCAGCCCGCCGTATAATCCCAGAAGGTGTAGAGCTTGGGATCGTCCGGGTGCAGCGCCCGGAGCGCGTCGGTCCAGCCCTGATGGACGATCCGGCGCCAGGCCGATCGAGCCTCCGGCTGCATCACCGCGTCATGCTGAGTCGCGCGGACCGAAAAGACGTCGCGGTCCTCGGGAACCACGTTCCAGTCGCCGGCGAGGATGACCGGCCGTTCTTCGGCGAGCAATTCGGCGGCATGCGCCCCTAGCCGCTCCATCCACCTGATCTTGTAATCGAACTTCTCGGTCCCGACCGGATTGCCGTTGGGCAAATAGAGCGACGCGACGACGAGCCCGTCCACCTCGGCCTCGATATAGCGGCTGTGGCTGTCGTCGGGGTCACCGGGCAGGCCAGTGCGCCGCAGCTTGGGCGTGTCGCCGCGGACCAATATGGCGACCCCGTTGAAGCCTTTCTGCCCGTGCCACACGGCCCCGTAGCCGGCCGCCTCGACATCAACGATGGGAAGCGCCTCGTCGGCGCATTTCAATTCCTGCAGGCAGACGATCTCCGGCTTTTCGCGCTCGAGCCATTCGATTAGGCGAGGCAGCCTCGCGCGGATTCCGTTGAGGTTGTAGCTGGCGATTTTCATGGCCGTCTGCCTAAGCACGACCGTGCCAAACGCAACCTTCCGTTCGTCCCGAGCGAAGTCGAAGGGCGATGCTCTCCGCTTGAGCCACCCGCTGTTCGACTACGCTCCGCTGGAGGTCCGCTCAGGACGAACGAGAAAGTTCTAGACGCTGAAGCTCGACCCGCAGCCGCAGCCCGATGCGGCATTGGGGTTGGTCACCCGGAACGCCGCACCACCGAGATCCTCGACGAAATCGACCGCCGAGCCGCGGACCAGGTCGAGGCTGACCGGGTCGACGACGAGCCTGACCCCGTCCCGTTCGGCCACCGTGTCGCCCTCGCCAGGAGAATCAGCCAGTTCGAAGCGATAGGTGAAGCCGGCGCAGCCGCCGCCGTCGACCGACAGGCGAAGCACGGCCGGCTTGGCCTGGCGCTCCGCAATCCACGCAACTCGGCGCGCGGCAGTTTCGGTAAGGATGATGTCGGGCTCGCTCACGCGAGCGAAATAGGGGGGCGCCGCCTCGGCGGCAAGGCGATTAGCGGCCCGACGCTGCCGTGGGTCCGCCGAGCGCATGCATCGGCGTCCCGTTGGCACGGCGCTGCATGGCGACAAGGTAATCGGTCGATTTCATGAACGGCACCGGGTTCACCGCGCGGCCGTCGATCCGCACTTCATAGTGAAGGTGGCTTCCGGTCGACCGGCCGGTCGAGCCCATGCGGCCGATCAATTGACCGCGAGTCACCCGGTCGCCGCGGCGAATGTCGAAGGCGGACAGGTGAGCGTAGCGGGTCTCAATGCCGCGACCGTGGTCGATCTTGATGAGGTTGCCGTAACCGCCGCTGCTCCATCCCGCTTCGGTGACGATGCCATCGGCCGTCGCATAGATCGGTGTGCCGACCGGGCCTGCCAGGTCAATCCCGGCATGCATCGCGGAGTTGCCGCGGAACGGGTCAGAACGAACTCCAAAGCCGCTGGTGAAGGACGCGGTCCGGACCGGCTTGTCGGCCGGGACTGCAATCGCGCCGTCGTGCAAATTGTCGAGCTTCTTCCAGTTCATGAACAGCTGCTTGAACGTCGGGTCGCCGCTGTTTGCCGGCTCGTAAGGACCGCCGACGCCGCCGCCGAGCCGGGCCGGCGTGATTCCCAGCTTCCGGAGTTCAGCCGCAGCCATGCGGTAACGGGCATCGAGCGCCTTGCTGGCGAGGATGGCCTGCTCCTGCTGCGCCGCTTCGACTCGGGCGAGGGGGGCTTCGAGCTGGTCGGGAAGCTCACCAAGCTCGGTGGTCGCGGCCATTGCGCGAGGATCGACATGCTCCCCGGCCATCAATGCGACGAGAATCGCCTGGCGCTGCTCGATCCGCTTGGCGCGAAGCTCGGTGGCGGCGGCAATGGCGGAAATGTCGGTGGCGGCGGCAGGAGCCGGGGCGGTGAGGCGGGCGATCGCATATGCCGACCAGCAAAACAGGCCGACCAAGGCAGTGACCAGCAGAAGCTGGACCGAAACGGAAAGACGGATTCGACGAAGCTTGGAGCCATCATGAACGAACAGATCGCGGTCGCGGAACATCGACTTCGCGGTCAAAAGTTGCGTCATGAAATCTCCACTCCAATACGATGCCCGGACGCACGCGAAGCGAAGCGCGCGGCGGACTTTCCATCAATAAAGGAGCTCCCCAGCCCCACTGCCGAACCCGCGGATTGCCCCTCCACGTGCTGGCAGGGCGAAACTGACCCTGCTTGGTTAACAAATTCAACCTTCCGTTCCCCTTGTCGGGACGAGCCGCCGAATGCGTGCGGTGAACCGATGATTTGACCTGCTCGAAGTTAAGTCCGAACCGGGAAAAGCCGGACTATGGGGGTCGTCGCGCGCATCTTTTGCGCCTTGTCATCGCGCGGTGAGCCGTTAGACCCGGCCACGGGCCACGCCGTCCCAACGCGGCGCGAGCTCTCTGCGAGGAGAGTATTTTGAGCGACAGACCTGGCGCCCGTCCCGCGCGCCCTCATTTTTCTTCGGGTCCCTGCGCCAAGCCGCCCGGCTGGTCGCCGGCATTGCTCGACACCCGGTCGCTGGGGCGGTCGCACCGCTCGGCCTGGGGCAAGACCCGCCTTTCCGAAGCGATCGAGCGCACCCACGCGCTGCTCGAGCTGCCGGCCGATTACCGGCTTGGAATCGTCCCGGCGTCCGACACTGGCGCGGTCGAAATGGCCTTGTGGTCGCTGCTCGGGCCGCGGCCGGTGACGATCCTAGCCTGGGAGAGCTTTGGCCGGGGTTGGGTGACCGACGTAGTCAAGCAGCTCAAAATCGGAGCCGAGGTGCGCAGCGCCGATTATGGCAAGCTGCCCGACCTTTCCGGGATCGATCCCGCCAGCGATCTCGTCTTCACCTGGAACGGCACGACCAGCGGCGTTCGCGTGCCGAATGGCGACTGGATCGCCGATGACCGGACCGGCCTCACCATTTGCGATGCGACCTCGGCGGCGTTCTCGCAGGACATCGACTGGGCGAAGATCGATGTCGGCACATTCAGCTGGCAAAAGGCGCTTGGCGGCGAAGGCGGGCATGGGATGATCGTCCTCAGCCCGCGCGCCGTCGAGCGGCTCGAGCGCGAGCCCGCCGGCCGCCCACTGCCCAAGATTTTTCGGCTGACCAAGGGAGGAAGCCTGATCGACGGCGTCTTCAAGGGAGAGACGATCAACACCCCTTCCATGCTGGCCGTCGAGGATTGGTTGGTCGCGCTCGACTGGGCGGAGCGGACTGGCGGCCTTGCCGCGCTGATCGCCCGCGCTGACGCCAGTTCGGCCGCGCTCGACCGCTGGGTGCAATCGGCGCCTTGGATCGAGCATCTCGCCAGGGAACCCGCCATCCGATCCAATACCTCCGTCTGCCTGCAATTCGCCGATCGATCGGACTCGGACGTGAACCAGCGCAGGCAAAAGGCCATGGTCAAGCTGCTCGAAGCGGAAGACGCGGCGTACGACATCGGCGCCTATCGCGACGCGCCGCCGGGACTTCGCATCTGGTGCGGCGCGACCGTCGAAACGTCGGACATCGAGGCGCTCGGGCCCTGGCTCGATTGGGCATGGGAGCAGGTGCAATGAGCGAGCAGATCAAGGTTCTCATCGCCGACAAGATGGACAGCCAGGCCGCGACAATCTTCCGCGAGCGCGGAATTAGCGTGGACGAGAAACCGGGATTGTCGGCGGACGAACTTGCGCCGGTAATCGGCGGCTATGACGGGCTTGCCGTGCGCAGCTCGACGCGGGTCACGGGGCAGATCATGGACAAGGCCCTGCCTCGCCTCAAGGTGATCGGGCGCGCCGGGATCGGCGTCGACACGATCGACGTGCCGGCGGCGACCGCGCGCGGAATCGTAGTCATGAACACGCCCTTCGGCAATTCGATCACCACCGCCGAGCATGCGATCGCGATGATCTTCGCCCTCGCCCGCGAGATCCCGCAGGCGGACCAGTCGACCCAGAACGGCAAGTGGGAAAAGAACCGCTTCATGGGCGTCGAGCTGGCGGCCAAGACGCTCGGCCTGATCGGCTGCGGCAATATCGGCTCGATCGTCGCCGACCGCGCCCACGGCCTCAAGATGAAGGTGATCGCCTACGATCCCTTTCTGACGCCGGATCGCGCGCTCGAGCTCGGCGTGGAGAAAGTCGAGCTCGACGAATTGCTGCGGCGATCCGATTTCATCTCGCTGCACACGCCGCTGACCGACCAGACTCGCGGAATCCTCGGCCGGGAGGCGCTTGCCGGGACCAAGCGGGGCGTGCGGATCGTCAACTGCGCGCGCGGCGGACTGATTGACGAGCAGTCACTGAAGGAGGGGCTGGAAAGCGGCCACGTCGCCGGCGCGGCGCTCGACGTATTCGAGAAAGAGCCGGCAAGGGAATCTCCCCTGTTCGGGACGCCTGGGTTGATCTGCACGCCGCATCTCGGCGCCTCCACCACCGAGGCGCAGGTCAATGTCGCCATCCAGATCGCCGAGCAGATGAGCGATTTTCTGCTGCTCGGAGGAATCACCAACGCCGTCAACATGCCCTCGCTCAGCGCCGAGGAAGCGCCGCGCCTCAAGCCCTATATGAAGCTTGCCGAGGAGCTCGGCCGGCTTGTCGGCCAGATTGCAGGCGAGGAAGTGCGGTCTATCGATATCGAAGTCGAAGGCGCTGCGGCTGAACTGAACATCAAGCCGATCAGCGGCGCAGTCCTCGCCGGGCTGATGGGCACCTATTCCGACACCGTGAACATGGTCAACGCGCCCTGGTACGCGAAGGAGCGGGGGCTCGACGTGCGCGAGATCCGCCACGATCGCGAAGGCGACTATCATACCCTCGTCGCCGTCACGGTCGGAACCGCTGACGGCATGGACAGGCGCGTCGCGGGTACTTTGTTCGGCAATCGCGCGCCGCGACTGGTCGACATCTTCGGAGTTCGCGTCGAAGCCGAGCTCAGCCCGCACATGATCTATATCGTCAATACTGACGCGCCCGGCTTCATCGGCGCGCTTGGAACCAGGCTTGGGCAGAACGGGATCAACATCGCCACCTTCAACCTGGGCCGCCGCAACGCCGGCGGCGAGGCCGTCGCTCTGGTCGCCGTCGACGATCCGATCACGCCGGAGCTTGCCGAGGAGCTCCACCAGCTGCCCGGTGTGCGCGAGGTCGTCCCGCTTCGATTCTGAACTAGATTGCCGAGCCGGTCGCGGCAGCGAGAGCGATCGCCGGGAGGAAACCAATCAGGGTCGCGACTGCAAAGCTCCCGGGACGGATCGGCATCAGGGCGCAGCCCGCGGTCACCAGGAAGTGGGGCGTCCCCACGATCCGAAGGCCGATCACGTACAGGATCCCGTGCTGTGCGAAACGATTCTGAAAAGCTTCGAACCTGCTGCCGAGCTTGGCGCGAAGCCTGTGCTCTGAAACATATCTGGCGCCAAGGAACAGCAGCTGGCTGCCTGCGACGGCGCCCAGCAATACGGCCGCCGAAGCCTCCCATGCGCCGATCAGGGCCCCGGAGCCTAGCGCCATCGGAACGAGAATGCCCGGCACGCAAAGCGTGACCAGCAATGCCGTCGCGACGAAGAAGATGCCGGCGAGCAACAGCTCGCTGTCCAACGCGGCGAGGATCGGGCCGAGCCCTTCCAGGGGAAGCGAACCGAGGGCGCCTGCATCCATGGCGGCTCAGCGCCCGTCTCGAGGCTCCGGTTCCCGAGCTTTCAACGGGCGGTGCAATTTACGCGGCCGCGGACTGGCTGGACGCTGCCGACCGAAGCCAATAGGAGCCGCCGGGCCGCACTCAACGGGGAAATCGACTTGGGCAACGTCACCGTCATCGGCGCGCAATGGGGCGACGAAGGCAAGGGCAAGATCGTCGACTGGCTGGCCAGTCGCGCCGACATGGTCGTCCGCTTCCAGGGCGGCCACAATGCCGGCCACACGCTCGTGGTCGGCAACCAGACCTACAAGCTCTCGCTTCTGCCGTCCGGCATTGTCCGCGGCACCCCCTCGGTGATCGGCAATGGCGTTGTCCTCGACCCATGGGCCTTGAAGGCCGAGGTGCAAAGGCTGGCCGAGCAAGGCGTCGAAGTCACGCCGGACGTGCTGATGATCGCCGAGACCTGCCCGCTGATCCTGCCGATCCACCGCGACCTCGACGCGCTTCGCGAGGACGCCAGCGGCGCCGGCAAGATCGGCACGACCCGCCGTGGAATCGGTCCGGCCTATGAGGACAAGGTCGGCAGGCGCGCGATCCGAGTCTGCGACCTCGCCCACCTGGGAGAGCTCGACCCGTTGCTCGACCGCCTTTGCGCGCACCACGACCATCTCCGCGCCGGATTCGGCCAGCCGCCGGTCGATCGCGAGCGGCTTCGCGGCGACCTGGCCGAGATTGCAGACTTCGTCCTGCCCTTTGCCCGGCCGGTCTGGCGGGATCTCGACTCCGCGTTTCGGGGCGGCCGTCGGATCCTGTTCGAAGGCGCGCAGGGCGTGCTGCTCGACGTCGACCACGGCACCTATCCGTTCGTCACCTCCTCGAACACGGTGGCGGGGACGACCGGCTCCGGCACCGGCATGGGCCCCAGCGCCGCCGGTTTCGTGCTCGGCATCGTCAAGGCCTACACTACCCGAGTCGGCTCGGGCCCCTTCCCGACCGAGCTCGATGACGAGGTCGGGCGCCGTCTCGGCGAGCGGGGCCACGAATTCGGCACGGTCACCGGCCGCCAGCGTCGCTGCGGCTGGTTCGACGCGGTGCTTGTCCGGCAGTCGGTTGCAGTTTCCGGCGTGACCGGCGTCGCCCTCACCAAACTCGACGTTCTCGACGGCTTCGAGACGGTGAAGATTTGCATCGGCTACCGGATCGGCGGCGAGGAATATGATTATCTCCCGCCGCACGCGCTCGACCAGGCGCGGGTCGAGCCGGTCTATGAAGAGGTCGAGGGCTGGCCGGGCTCGACCCGCGGCGCGCGCAGCTGGGCCGACCTTCCGGCGAGAGCGATCAAATATGTCCGCCGAGTCGAGGAGCTGATCCGCTGCCCGGTGGCGCTGGTCAGCACATCGCCCGAGCGCGACGACACGATTCTGGTGCGCGACCCGTTCGCCGGATGATTCGCACCACTATTCGTCTTTCCCGCGAAAGCGGGAATCCGGCTGTTCTTAGTTTAGCGGGACCCCCGCTTTCGCGGGGGTGACGTGGATAAAGGTCAGTGGCGCACCTCAAATTCACTGAGCTGTTTTGTCGCGGTTTCGCTCACCTGCACATCCTCCACCCGCGCGTTCGGGGGACCTTGCCTTAATAGCTCAACCATCCGGGAAACCGCCTTTTCCTCGCCTTCGACATGCGCTTCGACCGAGCCATCGTCGCAATTGCGCACCCATCCGGAGACTCCGAGCTCGCGCGCCTGCTGCTGGGTCCAGGCGCGGAAAAAGACGCCCTGCACTCGGCCGGTCACACGGATCGTCAGGGCTACTGGCATCCTTCGATCAGCCGCACATGGTCCCACAACCCGACTCGGAACGACTCAACACGCGATCCAGGAGTTTCGAAGATCATTCCGTAGGGCTCGCGCTTGGCGCGATAGACGAAGTAATGCCCTTCAGGCGCGGCATAAGGGTGCGGCTCGATCTTAAGCCTTCGACCGTAAATTCGACGCACCTGCGTAGGGTCCATGCCGATGGCGGCACCAGAGAGGGTGCGATATTGGTCGCTACGGATGTCAATCCGTACCAGTCGATGACCGGAGACCATGAGCGAAAGGCCATCACGGTCCGGGATCGTCCAGTAACTGCAGTCGACATCTTCGTCGGACGGATAGTCCTCCACCGCGCCGAGCTGACGCAATTGCGAGAGTGGCATGCCCACACGCAGATCGCCAATGCCATGCAGCGTTACTGGATCAGCAACCGTTGCCGACCCGACTGCGATCGCGGCGATCAGGGCGATCATCACACCGTCGCGATGTCGGGCGCGTCCTCGGCCTTCATTCCGACGACATTGTAGCCCGCATCGACATGGTGGATCTCGCCGGTGACTCCGCTGGCAAGGTCGGAAAGCAAATAGAGGCCGGCCCCGCCGACATCCTCGATGGTGACGTTCCGGCGAAGCGGCGAATTATATTCGTTCCACTTCAAAATGTAGCGGAAGTCGCCGATTCCGCTCGCCGCCAGAGTCTTGATCGGTCCGGCCGAGATGCCGTTCACTCGGATGCCCTCGGGGCCGAGGTCCATCGCCAGATATTTGACGCTGGTCTCGAGCGCCGCCTTGGCGACGCCCATCACGTTATAGTGCGGGATGACCTTTTCCGCGCCGTAATAAGTGAGCGTCAGGATCGACCCGCCGGGCCGCATCATCACCCGTGCCCGTTGTGTGACGGCGATGAAGCTGTAGACCGAGATGTTCATCGTCAGCAGGAAATTGTCGAGGCTGGTATCGACGAACTTGCCGCGAAGCTCGTTCTTGTCGGAATAGCCGATCGCGTGGACGAGGAAATCGAGCCCGTCCCACCGTTCCCTCAAGGCGTCGAAAGTGCGATCGAGCGCCGCCATGTCGGACACGTCGCAATCGACCAGCAGGTCGGACCCGACCTGCTCGGCCAGCGGCCGCACGCGTTTCTCTAGCGCTTCGCCCTGATAGGAGAAAGCGAGCTCGGCGCCCTGCTCGCCGAGCGCCTTGGCGATTCCCCAGGCCAGCGAGCGATCGTTCGCAAGCCCCATGATCAGTCCGCGCTTACCCTGCATCAGTCCAGTCAAAGTTCCGGTTCCCCCTGTGGCAGCTCGAGCTCGACATCCTCGCCGGGCTGCGGCTCCTCGACTTCGAGCTCGTCCTTGAACGGGCCGCTGTAGATTTCACCCTTTAGCGCCGTCGGCTTGACTTCCGCCAGCGCCGCGTTGAGTTCCGCGCCCATCACCACCCCAAGCCCGATGATGAAGAAGAAGATCAGCACCACCATCACCCCGCCAAGGCTGCCGTAGGTGAGGTCGTAGCCGCCAAACATGGAAATCGCCCAGGGCAGAACTTCGACCGTCGCCAGCCACCACAAGGTGATCAGCAGGGCACCGGGCCATTTGCGGCATTGCGGCTTTCGGTAGCGGCTGGGGGTGAGAGCGTAGAACAGCACGTAAATCGTGCCGAACAGCGCCAGGCCCGGAATGATCCGCAGCATCGCCACGGTCGAGGCGATGTCGCTCCAATAGGGCAACCAGGCACCGATCGCAGCCTGTACCGAGCGCAGCACGACGCTGATGGCAAAGGCAATCATCAGCAAAATGACCGAGCCGATGATCAATGCGACCGACGCAAGCCGATATTCCCAGAAGGGCGCGGAATATTTGACGCCATAGGCGCGGCGCAGAATGTCCCGCACGGTCTCGATGAAGCTTCCCGCGGTCCACAGGCCGACCAGTGCTCCAAGCCATAGGAGCGGTCCGGTGCGGGCAGTGAGCGCCTCGCCGATCGGCTGCTGGAGGGTCCGGGCGACTTCGGGAGGCAGCTGGCTGAGGATGGTCGCCACCGCCATCGAGCCGGTCTCCGTTTGGCCCAGCAGCGTCGCCAGCGCAGTGGCGACGATGAAGAATGGGAACAAGGCGAGCAGCGCCAGGAATGCGAGATTGCCCGCATGGATAAAGCCGTCGTTATAAACGCCAACGGCGACGCGCTTGGCGACTTCGAAAGGATAGGCGCCAGGCTTCAGCCGCTTGGCGACGTCCCGGCCGAAAGCTGCGGTAATGGTCGCCAGCCGCTTGCGTCGCTCTTCGGGAGAGAGGGGTGAGTGGTCCTGCATCCCTGGGCAACTAAACCCCGAGGGACGCCCGTGGGTTGCCTCCGCCGCTCCATCGTTTGGCGAATGCCTCCAATTCCGCATCGCTGGCGGGCAGGTCGACTTCGATCGTCACCAGCTGGTCGCCGCGCTTGCCGCTCTTGTCGGTAAAGCCGCGTCCCTTTAGACGCAGCACCTTGCCGGATGTCGTACCCTTCGGAATGGTCAGCATGACCGGCCCTTCGGGTGTGGGCACTTTGACCTTCGCCCCAAGCACCGCTTCCTTCAGGCTCACCGGCAAGCTCATGCGAATGTCATTGCCGTCCCGGCCGTAGAAGGGGTGCGGGGCGATCGCGATGGTGACAATCGCATCGCCTGATCCGCCCGATCCCTGCTGGCCCTTCCCCGCCAGGCGAATTTTCGACCCATCCTCGATTCCGCGCGGAAGCTTGAGGTCGATCGTCTTGCCGTCGGCCAGCGTGATCCGTTGCGGCTTGAGCGTCACCGCGTCGACGAAGGGGATTTTCAGCCGATAGGCAATGTCGTCGCCCTTCTGAGGCGCTCTTGGGCGCTGGCGGAAACCGCCGAAGCCACCGCCCGTGCCGGCGGTCCGGCGACCGGCCGCGGCGCCGAAAAGGCCTTCGAACAGATCGCTCAGGTCCGCTGTGCTCGGATCGGCTCCGCCTGAAAACCCGTCGAACCCGCCACCCGGCCGAGGACCGCCACCGCCGCCGAAACCGGCACCGAAAGGCATCCTGGGATTGCCTTCCTCGTCGATTTCCCCACGGTCGTAACGGGCGCGCTTGTCCTTGTCGGACAACAGATCATAGGCGTGCGTGACGTCGGAGAAGCGCTTGGCAGCGTTTGGATTGTCCTTGTTGCGGTCGGGGTGCAACTGCTTGGCAAGGCTTCGATAAGCCTTTTTGATTTCGGCTTCGCTCGCGCCGCGCTGCAGTCCGAGCCTCTGATACAGGTCCATGACGCTCCCATGCCGCAAGGGTCACGATGTTTCCAGATGGGTTGCGGCCCTAGCTTGTCCAAGCCTAATCCACCTAAAGATGAGCGCCGATCCCTTCGCCTTGTTCGCCCAATGGTACGCGGAAGCGCGGGCTGGCGAACCAAATGACCCCGACGCGATGGCGGTGGCCACCGCGGACGGGAGAGGCCGACCCTCGGTTCGCATGTGCCTTCTGAAGGCGCATGGGGCCCAAGGATTCACCTTCTATACGAACGCCGAAAGCCGGAAGGGCGGGGAGCTTGCCGCCAATCCCAACGCCGCGCTGTTGTTCCACTGGAAATCGCTTCGCCGCCAAGTGAGAATCGAAGGCATGGTCGAGGCCGTCCCGGCCGAGGAAGCGGACGCTTATTTCAAGTCGCGGCCGCGCGATGCGCAGATCGGCGCCTGGGCCTCCGACCAATCGCGCCCGCTCGAGAACCGCTCCGCCCTGGAAGCGCGAATCGCCGAACTGTCGCGAGAATATGACGGCAAGCCGGTGCCGAGGCCACCGCACTGGAATGGCTATCGCATTGTCCCGTCAATCATGGAATTCTGGTCCGACCGGCCATTCAGGCTGCATGAGCGCAGGTTGTTCACCCGCGTCGGCGCGAGCTGGAGCGAAGGGCTTCTGTACCCGTGAGCGGCGGGCATCTTCACCATCACGACCACCACGGACTGCCGCACGGCGAGCGGTCGTCGCTGGCGACCAGGGCGGCGCTGGCCAGCGTCGGGACGGCCATCGTCCTGCTCGCGCTGAAGGCCTGGGCGGCGGCGGAAACCCATTCGATGGCGATGCTCGGCTCGCTGGCCGACACGGGGCTCGACCTGGTCGCCAGCCTCGTCGTGCTGCTCGGCGTTCGGATCGCGGCGATGCCGGCCGACAGCGACCATCGCTTCGGCCACGGCAAGGCCGAGGCCCTCGCCGCGCTCGTCCAGGTGATCCTCATCACCGTGTCGGCGCTGGCGATCGGCTACCGGTCGGTCGACCGGCTGCTTCGGGGGGCCGAGACCCAGCAGGCCGAGCTTGGGATCATCGTCTCGCTGATGGCGATGACGATCACGGTGGCGCTGCTCGCCTATCAGCGGCACGTCGTCCGAAAGACCGGATCGGTGGCGATTTCGACCGACCGGCTGCATTATGCATCGGACCTTCTGCTCAATGCATCGGTCATCGCCGCGCTGGTGCTCGATCAATATGTCGGCCTGGTCGGCGCCGACGCGGCGTTCGGCCTGCTGATCGCGCTGTGGCTGGCGCGCGGCGCCTGGCTTGCCTCGAGCCATGCGATCGACCAGCTGATGGACCATGAATGGCCGGAAGCCGAGCGCAAGCGGTTCCTCGCCGCGGCGGCCGAATATCCCGAGCTCGCCGGACTTCACGATTTCCGCACCCGGACGAGCGGCACCCACAATTTCGCCCAGTTCCACGTCTGGGTGCCCGGCGACTGGACGGTGAGCGAGGCGCACGAGCGGCTCGACCGCGTCGAGGAAGCGCTTCAGCAGCGGTTTCCGGGAACCGAAATCCTGATCCACCTTGACCCGGAGGGGCATCGGGACCGGGAAGGGATGCTGTCGTCCGAGATCACCGAGCGGGCGACATGACGACCCTGCCATTCTTCCAGGTCGACGCTTTCGCCGAGGCGCCGTTCACCGGAAACCCGGCGGCGGTGATGCCGCTCGACCGCTGGCTCGACGACGATCTGATGCAGGCGATTGCCGCCGAGAACAATCTTAACGAGACGGCCTTCACAATCCCCTCGGAGCGCCACGGAATCGATTTCGACCTGCGCTGGTTCACCCCGACCATGGAGGTCGAATTATGCGGCCACGCGACCCTCGCCGCCGGACATATCGCGATGAAGGGTGACCGGGCGGCTTTCAATACCAGGTCGGGAACCCTTACCGTCACCCGATCCGATCAACTGCTCGAACTCGACCTGCCTGCCCATCGCGTGAAAGCCGAGCATCTGCCGGGCCTGGCGGAAGCCCTTGGGGTCGAGGGCGAGACGTTTCTCGGGCGGGAAGGCAATGGAACGGCGATCATGCTTCTCGCGAATGAAGCCGCCGTCCGTGCCGTCAATCCGGATTTCGCCAGTCTTCGCCACATCGACCGGCTCGTCATTGTCACCGCGCCCGGGGACAGGCACTCGGTCGCCAGTCGGGTGTTCGCCGCTTATTTCGGAATCGATGAGGATCCGGTGACCGGCTCGGCCTACGCGGCTTTGACACCCTTCTGGGCCGAGCGACTTGGCCGCGACCGCTTCACCGCGCTTCAGGCCAGCCGCCGCAGCGGAATCCTTCATTGTCGTCACGCCGGCGACCGGGTCGTGCTCGGCGGCAATTGCGTCACCGTCATCGAAGGACATTTCCAGCTATGAGCGAGAATGGCCAACCCCGCCTCGAGCGGCGCATCGGGCTCGGCGGATCGGTCCTTTTGTCATTCAACGGAGTGCTCGGCGCCGGGATCTTCGCACTGCCGGCGACGCTCGCGGTCACCTATGGCAGCTTTTCACCCTGGCTGTTCCCGCTCGTCGCCGTCGCATCGCTGCTGATCATCGTCCCGTTCGCGAGGAGCGCCGGGTCCTTTTCGCAAAGCGGCGGGCCGGCCGAATATGGGCGAGTGTTCGGGCGCTTCGTCGGCTTCGAGCTCGGCTGGATCTATTACCTCGCCCGGACCGCCGCCTTCGCCGCCAATGCGAACGTCCTCACCGCTTATCTCGCCCGATGGTGGACCGGCGCTGACCAGGGCCTGACCCGGGCAGCGATCATCGTTGGCATTTGCGCCCTGTTCGCGCTGGTCAACATCGCCGGCGTAAAACGGGCGCTGGCGCTGCTTGGCGGCCTGACCTTGCTCAAGGCCCTGCCTTTGCTGGTCGCGGCGCTCGCCGTCCTGCTGATCGCCTTTCCGCCGCCCGCCCCTGGCCCGATGCCGCCGCTAAGCGAGCTCGAGGCAGGCGTGCTTCTCGTCTTCTACGCCTTCGTCGGCTTTGAAAATGCGGTTGTTCCGACCGGAGAAACCAAGCGGCCGGGAGCCGTCCTTCCGCGCGCCATCTTCGCGACCATCGCTTCGACCACCCTGCTCTACTTCCTCGTCCAGCTCGCCTTCGTCAGCGCGCTTCCCGACGGAGCGGCCGACGACAAGGCGCCGCTGATCGACCTTGGCCGCTGGCTCGCCGGCCCGTCCGGCGCCGCCCTGATCACGCTCGCCGCGGTCGCTTCGCTCAGCGGCAATCTCCATGGCATCATCACCTCGACATCGCGGGTGACCTATGCGCTTGGCGAACGCGGCGATCTGCCCGCCTGGTTCGCGCGCATTCAGCCGCGCTTCCAGACGCCGGCAAATTCGATCGCCTTCCTGGCGCTGTTCGCCGGCGCCCTCGCGCTAACCGGCAGTTTCATCTGGCTGGCAGTGATCAGCACGCTCGCCAGGCTAATCGTCTATGCAGCAACGATCGCCGCCCTGCCGCTGGCACCGCAGCGCGGAGCGGTGCACCCGCTGATGTATGCCGCCGGGATCGCCGGAATCGCATTGTGCCTGTGGGCCGCGTCCCAGGCGGACTGGCAGGCCTGGTCGACGCTCGGCCTGCTCGCCCTGGCCGGAGCGGCGCTTTACGCGCTTGCGGCGAGGGGCAGGTCTAGTGCGGAACAGGCAGCGAAGGTTTCGGCGATCCAGCCGCCGCCGAGCAACCGGGAATCGTCGTAGAATACCGCCGCCTGTCCGGGTGAAACGCCATATTCGGGCCGATCGAAACGCACCCGGTCGCCATTGATCCTTGCCGTAACGGCAGTCGCCATCGACCGCACCTTCACCGTAACCTCGCGCTCGTCTTCGCCGATCCAGCTTAGATCCTCGACTCGCATTGCCTCGACGGCGAGCGCCCGACGAGGGCCGACGACGACTCGCCGCCGGTCCGGATCGACCCGAACGACATAAAGCGGCTCGCGCTGGCCCCCGACGTCGATTCCGCGCCGCTGCCCGACGGTGAAATGGACGACTCCGCGGTGCTGCCCGAGAACCCGCCCTTCGAGGTCGACGATCTCGCCCGGAGCCGCCGTCTCCGGCCGAAGCTTCTTGACCAGAGCGGCATAATCGCCGTCGGGGACAAAGCAGATGTCTTGGCTGTCGGGCTTGGCGGCGACCGCCAGGCCGGCCTCCCGCGCGATCCGCCGGACATCCGGCTTGGGCATGGCGCCGAGCGGAAAGCGCAGGAATTCGAGCTGCTCGCGAGTCGTTCCGAACAGGAAATAGCTCTGGTCCCGCCTTGGATCGCTGCCCCGGTGCATCTCGATCCGATCCCCCTTCACCACCCGCCGCACATAATGGCCGGTGGCAAGGCAGTCGGCGCCAAGCTGCCTTGCAAAGTGGATGAGGTCGGTGAACTTCACACCCTGATTGCAAAGGGAGCAGGGAACCGGGGTTCGGCCGGCGGCATAATCGTCGGCGAAGCGGTCGATCACTCCGCTTCGAAACCGACTTTCGTAATCGAGCACGTAGTGGGCGATTCCGAGGCGGTCGGCGACGGATCGGGCGTCGTAAATGTCCTGACCGGCGCAGCAGGCGCCGGTTCGCCGGACCGCCTCGCCATGATCGTACAACTGGAGGGTCACGCCGATGACCTCGGCGCCCGTGGCCGCGGCCAGAGCGGCGACGGCCGAGCTGTCGACGCCGCCGGACATGGCAACGACGATTCGGGCATCGCCCGCGGGGCGGCCAAGCTGAAAATCGACGGTCATCGGGAGCGCAATCTGGTGCGTCTTTACCCGAAGTTCACCCCTCGCCGCTAGAGCGGGTCCGGGATTGGCAACGGTGGGGGACCGGATTGTCACGGCATGAAGGCAAGTTCACGGGGGCGTCCGAAGCGCCGCTCGAAATGGCGGAGCTGCTTGAAACGATGAGTGCAAGGACGGCTTTTACTTCACGCGACAGGCAGGACGCGATCGCCTGTTACCTGTCGGCCGGGGATGGATGGCGCGATGCCCTGGACGCCATCGGCGGCGCCTTTGCCCCGGAGGTTCAGGCAACAGAGTTAAAGTCGGCGAAGGACGAATAAGCGTCCCATTAACCAGCACGTTTCAGAATATCTTCAACGGCCGCGAATTAAATGTGTTGCATCGACAATGATTAAGCAGGTTTGACACAATGCTCGAGAACCAGAAGATTCGACCGGCCCAGGTGATCGGACCACTCGGCGAGCCTTTGACGCTCGACAGCCTGCCGTCGCCTGACACGACGCGCTGGGTCGTGCGCCGGAAGGCCGAGGTTGTCGCCGCCGTTGCTGGCGGCCTGCTGACGGTCGACGAGGCCTGCGCGCGCTACACTCTGAGCCTCGAGGAGTTCACCAGCTGGCAGCGCGCCGTCGATCGCAGCGGGATGCCGGGCCTTCGGGTGACGCGCATCAAGCATTATCGCGACGTGTACGAACGGCAGCAACGATATTGAGTCGTTACAAGCGTTAATCGATCCCCAGATTTCCGCGCTTTCCGACTGGTCGGATTAACCATAGGGCTAGACACTTCCCTCCGTTTCCGGAACAACAGCGGAGCATCACGCGTCTTGATGCCGCAAGGTCGCCGCACCAGCGGACGGCCAGGAACAGGAGGGAACGCTATGATCGGAATCATCGTCTGGTTGATCGTCGGCGGCGTAGTCGGCTGGCTGGCCAGCATCATCATGCGGACGGATGCCCAGCAGGGGATCCTACTGAATATCGTGGTCGGCATCGTCGGGGCGTTCATCGCCGGCCTGCTGCTCGGCGGCGGCATCAACGACGCCATCACCATCGAAACATTCCTCTATTCACTGCTCGGCGCGATCATCCTTCTGGCGATCGTCAACCTGATCCGCAGGGGAACGGTGCGCTAGGCGCGACGCGACAGACAATCTTTGCCAAAAGGAAAGGCCGCGGGAACCCCCGCGGCCTTTCTCGTTCACCGGCCTCGGCGGAGCTATTGAAGCTCGAAGCTCATGCTCAATGTAACCTCGAGCTTTTGTTCGCCGGGGTCGATCTTGGTGTCGGCTGCCGCGCCCCGGGCCTCCAACATGACGACGCCGGGCATTGGCGGCGGCACCGCATAGCCGCCGCCCTCGCTGACCGACAGCAAGCGCACGACTCGCATGCCCAGGGCCCGCGCATAAAGGTCCGCCCTGGCACGGCCGACCGCGATCGCCCGGGTTCGCGCCTCGTCGAGCGCCGCTTCGGGCTGATCGATGGTCAGGCTCGGGCCGTGGATCTGGTTGGCGCCCTCGGCGACCAGCGCGTCGAGGATCCGGCCGGTATTGCGGATGTCGCGGAACCGGACGCTGACCGAATTCTGGGCGGTGTACCCGACCAGCTGCGGCGGCTGGTTCTCGCCGTAGCGATATTCCGGGTTGAGTCCGATGTTGCTGGTCTGGATGTCGCGATCGGCAATTCCGGCGCGGCGCAAGGCCGCCCGGACGCGCTCCATCCGGGTCGCATTCTCCTGGATTGCGGCGGTCGCGGTCGCCGAGCGGGTGACCACTCCAGCGGAAATGATCGCGACGTCGGGCACCCGGGTGACTTCGCCGGTGGCGCTGACGTCGAGCCTCGTCCCGCCGATCGCCTGGACCTGGGTGACCGGCGCCTGGGCGACGGCCGCCGCCGGACCGAGGGCCGCGCCAAGCATTAGCGCGGCGATTATTGCTTTTCTCATTGCTCCGTTCCTCGATGCTGGACTGGACTCGGAGACGCTGCGCCCCGCGCCATGGCTGCTTGATGAACGGGTGAAATCAGCGGTTTGTCAAAGCCGCCGACGACCGGCTACCAGCCTGTAGATCGCCAGGATGATGAAGGCGCCGACGATCGCCGCAAGGAAACCGGCGCCATCGTCGGGTCCATACCAGCCGATCGCCCGGCCGAGGAATCCGGCGAGCAATGCTCCGGCAATGCCGAGCAATATGGTGATGATGCAACCGCCGGGATCCCTGCCCGGCATCAGCAGCTTGGCGATGCCGCCCGCGAGAAGGCCGATGACGATCCAGCCGATGATCCCGTAATTTTCCATCATCCCTTACTCCCCTTTTGGTCTGCATTGCCCAATACGGGCTGGTGGCTCACACATGCGCCAACGACCTCTCGCGGCGCAAGTGCCGCCATTGGTCGAAAAAGAGTGGCGAATCGCGCGTTCGCAAGCCTGTGTTGCGGCCACTGACTTATTGGCGTAATACAGCTGGGGGACGATCCGCAGTTGGATTCGCAGAGGCGAAAGAATGCTCCGAATGAACCGGGAATCGACAATCAACCGATCCGACACTCTGGTGGTCGTGGACCGATCCAGCCGAAGGCGCTGGATATTGATCGGCGCGGCGCTTCTTGCGCTTGCCGTCATCGGCCTCGCAGCGGTTTTGATGAGCCGCGGGCCGGCCGAGCAGGGCCAGGCCGGATCGGCTCCGGCTGCCGGCGCGGGCAAGCGCGGCGGCCAGATCCCGACCGTGACGGTGGTTGTGCCGGGACGGACCCAAGTGGCGCGAACCATCGCCGCCAGCGGAGCGCTTGCCGCCCGCCGCGACCAGCCGGTCGGAATCGCCGGCGAGGGCGGGATGGTCAGCCGGGTCCTGGTCGACGCCGGAAGCTGGGTTCGCCAGGGCCAGGTGCTGGCCTCCGTCGAGCGGTCGGTCCAGACCCAGGAAGCGGCCCAGCTCGCCGCCCAGGTGCAGGTCGCCCGGGCCGACGCGGCGCTGACCCAGAATGAGCTCGACCGGGCGGAATCGCTGATCGAGCGCGGCTTCGTGTCGCGCGCCGACCTCGACCGGCGGCGGGCCGCGAGGGATGCGGCGGCGGCGCGGGTCCGGGTCGCTCAGGCCCAGCTCAACGCCAGCCGGGCACGGATCGGCCGCCTCGACATCAGGGCTCCGACCGGCGGGCTGATCCTCGCCCGCAACGTCGAGGTCGGCCAAATCGTCAGCCCCGGCGCCGGCGCCCTGTTCCGCCTTGCCAGCGGCGGCGAGATGGAGATGCGGGCGCGGCTTCCGCAGCAGGATATCGCGGCGATGCGGGTCGGACTGCCGGCGAGCGTCACTCCCATCGGCCTCGACCGGAGCTTTTCGGGCTCGATCTGGCAGGTGTCGCCGGTGATCGACCCGCAGTCGCGGCAGGGGGAGGTCCGGATAGCCATTCCTTATGACCCGGCGATCCGGCCGGGCGGTTTCGCCGAGGCGCGGATCTCGGCCGGAGCGACGACCGCGCCGATGCTTCCGCAAAGCGCGGTGCTCAGCGATTCGGAGGGCAATTACGTCTATGTAGTCAATGCCCGCAACGAGGTCGAGCGGCGGCCCGTCCGGGTCGGATCGGTCGACGATTCGGGAGTGACGATCGTCGAGGGCCTGTCGGGGCAGGAGGCGGTGGTGCTGTCGGCCGGACCGTTCCTCAACCCGGGACAGAAGGTCTCGCCCCGGCGCCAGGCCGCCCGCTAACCCGCCAGGACGAAGCCCACCATGAACTTCCGCAACATCTCCTCCTGGTGCATCCGCAACCCGGTCCCGCCGATCGTCCTGTTCCTCGGCCTGCTGATCGCCGGAATCATTTCGTTTGCCGGGATGGACGTCAACAACAACCCCGACATCGACTTCCCCGCGGCCGAGATCGGCATTTCGCAGCCAGGCGCCGCCCCGAGCGAGATCGAGACCCAGATCACGCAGCGCGTGGAATCGGCGGTTCGCGGAGTGAACGGGGTCGACGAGATCAACAGCTCGATCCGCGAGGGCTTCAGCAGCACCTTCGTCCAGTTCGAGATCGGCACCCCGACCGACCGAGCGGTCAACGACGTGCGTAACGCCATCGCTCAGATTCGCGGCGACTTGCCCGAGGGGATCCTCGAGCCGCAGGTCAACCGGGTCGACATTGCCGGCGACCCGATCCTGTTCGTCGCCGCCGAGACGACCGACATGAGCCTCGAGGAGCTAAGCTGGTACGTCGACAATACGGTCAGCCGCCGGCTGCTCGGAGTAGCCGGCATTGCCGCGGTGTCGCGCGAGGGCGGAGTCGACCGACAGATCCGCATCATCCTCGATCCTGCGGCGCTTCAGGCCTACGGAATCAGCGCTGCGCAGGTGAACGCGCAGCTTCGGCAGACCAATCTCAACGCGGCGGGGGGTCGGGCCGAGATTGCCGGAGCGGAACAGTCGGTGCGAATCCTCGGCAACGCGCCCAGCGCCTACGAACTGTCGCAGACGCAAATCCCGCTGCCCGGAGGGCGGCAAATCCGCCTCGGCGAGATTGCCGAGGTCAAGGACGCCTATTCGGAACAGCGCTCGATCGCCAAGATGAATGGGCGGCAGGTCATCAGCTTCAACGTCCAGCGTTCCAAGGGCGCGTCCGAAGTCACCGCCTACGATGAAGCGTGGAAGGAACTGCGCAAGATCGAGGAGGAGGATCCGCGGGTCCGCTTCGTCGAGATCATCAACCAGGTCGATTACACCAAGTCGCAATATTATTCGGCGATGGAAGCGCTGATCCTTGGCGCCGGTCTCGCCGTCCTGGTCGTATTCTTGTTCCTGCGCGACATTCGCGCGACCCTGATTTCGGCGCTCGCCATCCCGCTGTCGGCGATCCCGGCCTTCTGGTTCATGGACATGATGGGGATCACGCTCAACGGCCTGTCGCTGCTCGCGCTGAGCCTGGTCGCGGGCGTCCTGGTCGACGACGCGATCGTCGAGATCGAGAATATCGTCCGGCACATGCGAATGGGCAAATCCGCCTATCAGGCGTCGATCGACGCCGCCGACGAAATCGGCCTGGCGGTGCTTGCGACGACCATGGCGATCGTCGCCGTCTTCCTGCCGGTGGCTCTGATGCCGGGCATTTCGGGCCAGTTCTTCAAGGCATTCGGGTTCACTGTCGTCATCGCCGTGACGATGAGCCTGTTCGTCGCGCGAATGATCACGCCCCTGCTCGCCGCATTCTTCCTGAGGTCCAAGGGGATTCAGCCTCACGCCTCGGGCTGGGCGATGGAACGCTACCTCAAGACCCTGGAGTGGAGCCTCGACACTTCAAAGGCCGATGCGCTGAGGGCCGCAGTGCCGAAAGTCCCGTCGCGCCTGTGGTATTTCCTGATCGGCGGGCTGCTCCTGCTGCCCGTCATCGCCGGTTTCGCCGGAGGGCTGTGGGGGACATTCAAGGGTCTCGGCGCGCTCGGGCTGTACACGTGGATCATCGTTCCACTGGCGATCGTGGGGGGCGTGCTTGCCGCCTATGTGATTGCAAAGATCGTCCGGTTTGCAGTCGGTTTGACGAGTGGCGGATTTGCCGAGTGGCATGCAACGATGGCGGGCCGGTGGTCGGCGAGAATGCAGGACCATCGCATGGTCATGGTTGGCTCCGGGTTCGCCACTCTGGTCGCGACGGTCCTGGTATTCGCCAATCTCGGGATGCAGTTCCAGCCGCCGCTCAACCTCGACTTCAGCCGGGTGCGGGTCGGCATGCCGCCTGGATCGACGCTTCAGCAAACGGCCGACAAGGTTCAGCAGGCCGCCGAGATCGTCGAGCGCGATCCCGATGTCGACCGGGTGTTTCAGCGGGTGTTCACCAGTGCCGGATTCCTGAACATCGTCCTGAAGAAGGACCGGGAGAAAACCAGCACCGAGTTCGAACGTTCGCTGACCCCCGCCCTGACCTCCATTCCCGACGCCCAGGTCAACTTTCTGAGCCAGGGAGGTGGGGGGCCTGGCGGTGCACCGCGTGACATCATGTTCTACATCGGCAGCGACAATCCGGAGCTGCTGCTCGAAACCGCCGGAAAGATCCGGGACGAGATGCAGACGCTGCCGGAACTGAGGGCGCCGCGAATTCAGGGCGATCTCGTTCGTCCCGAGATCACGATCAGACCGCGCTTCGACCTGGCCGCCGACCTCGGCGTGACCACGGCGGCGCTCGGCCAGACGATCCGGATCGCGACGCTCGGCGATATCGCCCAGAACAGCGCGAAATTCTCGCTCGCCGACCGGCAGGTGCCGATCATCGTGTCGCTGTCGGAAAATTCCCGCCGCGACCTGTCCGTCCTGGAAAATCTGCCGGTTCCGACCGCAAACGGCGGTTCCGTGCCGCTGAAAGCTGTGGCCGAGATCAGCTTCGGCGCCGGTCCAGTGACGGTTCAGCGGACGAACCAGATCCGCCGCACCGTGGTCAGCGCCGACCTCGCCCCCGATCTGGTGGCAAGCGATGCCTGGTCCAAGATCAATCAATTGCCGACGATCCAGAACCTTCCGCAAGGGGTGCAGAAGCTCAGTCTCGGCGATCAGAAATGGCAGGCGGAGCTGATCTATTATTTCGCCATCGCGCTCCTGTCGGGCGTGCTTCTGGTGTTCGCGGTGCTGGTGCTGCTCTATCGTCGCTTCCTGTCGCCGTTCGTCAACATGGGCTCCCTCCTGCTCGCTCCGCTCGGCGCCGGCATCGCCTTGCTCGCGACCAGCAATCCGGTCTCGTTGCCGGTGCTGATCGGAATCCTGATGCTGTTCGGTATCGTCGCCAAAAACTCGATCCTGCTGATCGACTTCGCGGTCGAGATGATGGACCATGGCATGGAGAAGAACGAGGCGATCTACGAGGCCGGGCACAAGCGCGCCCAGCCAATCGTCATGACCACCGTCGCAATGTCCGCCGGAATGCTGCCGATCGCGCTTGCCTTCACCGGCGACGGCAGCTGGCGCGCGCCGATGGGGATCACCGTGATCGGCGGCCTGATCTTCTCGACCATCCTGACCCTGCTGCTGATACCGGCCTTCTTCTCGCTGGCGATCGACATCGAGAAATGGATTGCCGGCAAATTCACCCGGCTGCTCGGTGAACCGGACCAGCCGAGAGAGCCGACCGCCGTACCGGCGGAGTGATTTCGCCCGGCCGTCCAGCTATGGCGGCGGCATGAGTGCGCGTAGCTTAGGCCGGTTCAATCCCGTCCAGCCTGGAGCGGCGGGAATGAAGGCGGTCGCGACCGGCCTGCTGGTCGCCATGGCCGTCCTGTATTTCGTTACCCACGAATATGAGCAGGCCTACCCCTGGGTCGGGTTCGTCAATTCCTTTGCCGAGGCGGCGATGATCGGCGCTCTGGCCGACTGGTTCGCGGTGACCGCCCTGTTCCGTCACCCGCTCGGCCTGCCGATCCCGCACACGGCGATCATCCCGAAGAACAAGGACCGGATCGGCGAGGCGCTCGCTTCCTTCCTCAAGGAAAATTTCCTCATCGCCTCGGTCGTCGCCCGGAGAATGCGGGGAATCGACGTCGCCGGAGCGGTCGGCCGATTCCTTCGCACGCCCGAAGGCGAAGGCAGCCGAATCCGCCAGGGCGCTTCGCGCTTGATCGCCGACATATTCGAAGGCCTCGACGACGAGCGCCTGGGCGGGATCGTCAAAAATGCCGTCTCCAGCCGGATCCGCGAGATCGAGGTCGCGCCCGTGCTGGGGCACGCGCTCGCCTCGGCGATCAACGAAGACCGCCACGTGCCGATGCTCGAGGCGGGGATCCGCTGGACCGCGCGAACGCTCGAATCGAACGAGCCGATGATCCGGGAAATGGTCCACAAGCGAGCCAATTGGGTGCTCAAGCTGGCCGGGCTCGACGCGAAGCTGGCCGACGCGATCGTCGATGGCTTGCGCAAGCTCACGGTCGAAATGGCGACCGATCCGGCTCACCCGGTACGGATCAAGATCGAGGAAGAGCTCGCCAAGCTCGCCAACGATTTGCAGACCAACCCGGAAACGCGGGGCAAGGTCGAGCGGATGAAGGATGCGCTGCTCGACAATCCGTCGGTCGCGCTGTGGTTCGACACGCTTTGGGAACGGGCCCGGGAGGCGGTCGTCCGGGCGGCTCGCGATCCCGACGCGGCCATGGCCGGCAAGCTCGGCGAGGTGCTTCGCTCGATGGGCGCGACGCTCGAAAGTGATCGGCGAATTCGCGGCGCCATCAACCAGTTCGCAAGGCGCGCGGTCGCCGGACTGGCGGCGAGCTACGGCGGCTCGATCGTCAAGCTGGTTTCAGAAACGGTTCGCGGGTGGGACGCGCGCACCGTCACCGCCCGGCTGGAAGCCGCCGTCGGCCGCGATCTTCAATATATCCGGATCAACGGCACTCTGGTCGGCGGCCTCGTCGGGCTGATGCTTCACACCATCCATTATTTCTGACCTTGCCTTCTCGACTGGCAACCGCTTTGCTTAGTGAAGAAGCGGAGCCGATCCATGAAGAGACTTGCCTTCCTCGCAGCCGCGGCGCTTTGCTTCGCCTCGCCGGCCGCGACCCAGACCGCCGCGCAGCCGGCCGAGCCGGTAACGGTGATCCATGCCGGCACCATCATCGCCGAGCCGGGCCGGCCGCCAATGCGCGATTCGACCATCATCGTCCGCGGCGGCAAGATCGCCGAGGTGCGCGCCGGATTTGCCGATATCCCCGGCGCCGAGATCGTCGACCTCAGGGGATCGACCGTCCTGCCCGGGCTGATCGACATGCACGTCCATTTGTCGGGGCTCGAGGACCGGCTGCAGCGGCGCCTGCAGGAAACGCAGCGCGACCATGAGGACGAAGCCTTCACCGCGCTGCTCAACGCGCGAAAGACCCTGCTCGCTGGATTCACCACGGTCCGCGACCTCGGCGCCGAGCCGCGGCTGATCACCGCGCTTCGCGACGCGCTCGCTAGCGACGATTTCGCCGGTCCGACGGTGGTCGCGGCCGGGGCCGGAATATCCGGAAGCGGCGGCCATGCCGACCGGCGCAACGGTCTCAACCGGCACGCCGCGGCGGGGGCGATGACCAACAATCTGTGCAACGGGGCAGACGACTGCCGCCGGGCGGTGCGCGAGCAGATCGGGCTTGGCGCCGAGGTGATCAAGATCACCGCGACCGGCGGCGTTCTGAGCAATGTCGCCGGGGGCCTAGGCAAGCAGATGATGGACGACGAGATGCGGGCGATCGTCGAGACCGCGCGCCTGTTCGGGCGCAAGGTCGCCGCCCACTCCCACGGCGTCGACGGAATCAACGCCGCCCTTCGCGCCGGAGTGGATTCGATCGAGCATGGAACCTTCACCAACGACGAGACCTTCCGCCTCTATCGTCAGACCGGCGCTTATTACGTGCCGACCCTGCTCGCGCCGGCGGCCGCCCTGGCCGACGGCCAGCGCGGAGCGCTGACGGCCGCGCAATTCGCCAAGGCGCGCGAAGCGGCCGGAAACGCCCGGCTCAGCCTCGCCCGAGCCGTCCGCGAGGGCGTCAGGATCGCCTTCGGAACCGACAGCGGGGTCAGCCCGCACGGCCGCAACGCCGAGGAATTCGCGCTGATGGTCGATGCCGGCATGACTCCGGCGGCGGCGATCCGATCGGCTACCGTCGATGCCGCCACCTTGCTCGGGCGATTCGAAACGATCGGCTCGATCGCGCCTGGCAAGGATGCCGACATCATCGCGGTCGAAGGCGATCCGCTGGCCAATGTCCGGCTGCTCGAAAATGTCGGCTTCGTGATGAAGCGCGGCCGGGTCTACAAATCGGGCGGCCGAAGCCGGGTCACCGGCTAGTCGCTGGCGCGGCGCTCGATCGTCGCGCCGACGGCGCTGAGCTTCTCCTCGAGCCGCTCGTAGCCGCGGTCGAGGTGATAGACCCGAAGCACCTCGGTCTCGCCTTCTGCGGCAAGGCCCGCGAGGACCAGGCTCATCGAGGCGCGAAGGTCGGTCGCCATCACGCTTGCGCCGGTCAGCTTGTCCGCGCCGTGGACGATCGCCGAGCGGCCGCGGACCTCGACCTCGGCACCCATTCGGCGAAGCTCGGGAACGTGCATGTAGCGGTTCTCGAAGATCGTCTCCTCGAGGAAGCTCTCGCCATTGGCCAGGCACAGCATGGCCATGAACTGCGCCTGCATGTCGGTGGCGAAGCCTGGAAAAGGCGCCGTCGAAAGCGCCAGCGGCTTGAGCGGGCCGTCGGCGCTGACCCGGATTCCGCGGTCCTGGAACTCGATCATCAGCCCGGCCTGGGCCAGCGCATTCAGGGTCGCCCGCATGTCGTCGGGCCGAGCGCCGATCAGGTCGAGCGAGCCGCCGGTGATTCCGGCCGCGCAGGCATAGCTTCCGGCCTCGATCCGGTCTGGCATCACGTCATAGGTGGCGCCGTGGAGCCCTTCGACCCCATCGATGATCAGATGGGCCGAGCCGATCCCCTCGATCTTCGCGCCCATCGCCACGAGCAGGTTGCACAAATCGACGATCTCCGGCTCGCGGGCGGCGTTGAACAGCTCGCTTCGGCCGCTTGCAAGAACCGCCGCCATGACCGCATTTTCGGTCGCTCCGACGGAAACGACCGGGAAGCTGAATTCACCGCCGGACAGGCGGCCGCTGGGCGCGCTCGCCTTCACATAGCCGGCGGCAAGCTCGATCTCGGCGCCAAGGCATTCGAGCGCCTGCAGGTGAAGGTCGATCGGCCGGTCGCCGATCGCGCAGCCGCCGGGCAGGCTGACCGTCGCCTCACCGGCGCGGGCGAGCATCGGCCCGAGCACCAGCACCGACGCCCGCATCTTGCGGACCATGTCGTAGGGAGCGACCGTCGAGGCAATGTCGCTCGCCTGCAGCGTCATCTTGCGCCCGAACTCGCCATTGCGCATTCCGGCGACGCTGGTCGACACGCCGAGCTGGTTAAGAAGGTGGCCGAAGCTGTCGACATCGGCGAGCCGGGGCAGGTTGCCGAGCGTCAGGATCTCATCGGTGAGCAGTGCGCAGGGCAGAAGGGTCAGGGCCGCATTCTTGGCCCCCGAGATCGGAATCCTGCCCTCGAGCCGCTTGCCGCCCTTTATCCAGATGCTGTCCATCGCGGCGCTTTAGCGGGACTCCCCTCCCTTTCAAGGGAGGGGAACGGACCCTAGGCCTTTTCGAGCGTGCACTGCAGCGGGTGCTGGTTCTCCCGCGCGAAGTCGATCACTTGGGTGACCTTCGTCTCGGCGACCTCGTAGGTGAAAACTCCGCATACGGCGACGCCCTGCTGGTGGACCTGGAGCATCACCCGAGTCGCATCCTCGATGCTCATCGAGAAGAAGCGCTGCAGGACGAGCACGACGAATTCCATCGGCGTATAATCGTCGTTGAGCATCAGCACCTTGTAGTTGGACGGTTTCTTGGTCCGCGGGCGCGTGCGCGTGGCTACTCCGGTCTCGATCTCGTCGAGTCCGTCGCTGTCGCCGTCTCCGGGCTGTTCGCCCATCAAGGTCGGGTGCCACCGCATCGCTCGCTCCAGAATATGGCAAGGCGCAAACGCGCCGCAAGGCGGTGGGTGCTGAACGGCGGGCAAAAAAAAGCGGCCACCCGGTTGAAGGGTGGCCGCCTGGTCATTGCCTGAGCTTTAGGAGGGGAGAGAATCAGGCAACGATTTCATTGAGGCGCTCGGCATTGGCCGTGGCGCGATTCGAGATCGGCTGGATCGCCTCGCCGGCGAGCTTGACCAGCGATTCGGTCAGTCGCGAGCTCTCGCTGACCGCCCGGTCGAACGAAGCGCGGGCGAACTCGCTCTGAAGCTGGACGAACTCGGTCGGCGACTTGGCTTCGGCCAGCGAGCGAACGATGTCGGCGGTCTGCTCGACGCTCTCGCGGCTCTTGGCGACGATGTCCTGCGCGATCGACCGCGAACCTTCGGCGGCAATGCGGCCGGCATCGATCAGCGCCTCGACATTGGCTCGGGTGATCTCGACCAGGTCCTCGGCAGCCTTCTGCGACCGACGGGCAGTGTCCTGGCCGCGCTCGCTCGCTTCGGCGAACAGCGACTGGAAGGGCACGGCGCCCGGAAGCGTGGCAAAACCCTGGAAGAAAGTGCTGGGATCGAAGTTCACGGTGCTGTTCCTTTCGTTGGCGGCGGCGACGGCCGGCTTGGCAGCGGTACGGCGCTGAGCCTTGCGCGCGGTCCTGCGGACGGTGCGAGTTGCGGCTTCCGCCTTCTTGACTCGCCGCTTGCTGCGGGCGCGGGCATTCTTCTGGGCCTTGGCGGTTTCCTCGACGACCTTGGTGGTCGTGTCGGCAACGGCCTTGGCGACAGTGGCCGGCGCTTCTGCGGCGGCTTCGGCCTGGGCCTTGGTTTGGTCAGCCATTTCCTGCTCCTTTTGCTGCAGTGCAACATATAGGGTGCGCCGCAC
>Ga0247719_1000215_pt1 | contig 39931 bp, 41 predicted proteins | sample 41E_DmetaG_FD_189046 | JGI IMG/M metagenome (GOLD analysis project Ga0247719, IMG submission 189046) | Soil microbial communities from hillslope of Landscape Evolution Observatory, University of Arizona, Oracle, AZ, United States - 4-1-E_D | ecosystem: Engineered > Artificial ecosystem >...
CGTCCATCTCGACGGCCTGGGCCTTCTCGCCGCGGGCCGCGAGGACCTCCTCGTGGCGCAGGCGCCAGAAGAAGGCGCGGCGGCGGTCGCCGTCCTCCGTCGTGTACTCGTCGCGGCGGAACGTGAGGAGCTTCTTCCCTTCGAGGGTGTAGAAGATCGAGCGCACGTCCGGCGCGAGGTCGTCGTCGTCCACTTCCTCCTTGCCGGAGAAGTGGTCGAGGACCACCTCGGCGATGGCGCCCGCGTCCTCGTCGTCCATGCCGAAGAGGCGGTGGAGCGCCAGGGCCAGGTCGCTCGGCGCGAGGTGGGTCTGCATGACGTCACCCGTTCCAGTGCGCGAGGCGCGCCATGCTCGCCCGCACCAGCACCGAGAAGTACCAGCCGCGGGTGCGATCGCCGGTCAAGCTCTCCGCGTCCCTCAGAAGGTACGCGTTCACCGGGAGGGCGCTCCCGGCTTCCATCGTTTCATCCTGTTCCATGGGGCAACACCTGACTCAAGCGCGGAACCCGGCCGCCCGCGAGGGCTGCCAGGCCTCTCCCCGGCTTGACACGCTTTGACACGCAGGCTGGCTATTAAGGTTTGTGACAGCCGGGCGGGGGCTCGTGGGAGCCCCCGCTCCGCCCGCCGCCAAGTTTGAAGGGAATCGGCCCCATGCGGGAGCCGTGCCCCGCTTCGAGCCCACGGCCTGCGACGACTGCGGCGGCTGCGTCGGCGTCTGCCCGCACGACGCGATCGACCTCTTCCGGGGGCGCATCCTCTTCCGCTCGAGCTGCACGGAATGCAACCTCTGCGTCCTCGTCTGCCCCGTGGACGCCCTCGCGCCCCTCCCGGGATCGCCGGCCGTGCCGGCCGGGAAAGGCGCCGCGCGGCCCGCGGGCGCCTGATGGCGGAGCGCGCCTCCCGGAGGCGCCGGGCCGCGGTCCTCGGAATCGTTAAAGGACGCGAGGCGCATCGCGCGGCCCTGGAAGGGCTGTCATGAACAAGGACACCATCGTCGGCGTCGTGGGCGCCGTCATCCTCGTCATCGCGATGATCGGGGTGTTCAAGTACGAAGGCGACCAGGCCGGCTCGGCCACGGGCGGCCGCAACGCCTTCGACGTCGCCTGGTCGACGACGGACAAGGCCGGCCCCTCCGCCGACGGGAGCGTCAACCTCAAGGGCAGCGCCGACGGCGCGCTCAAGGTCGCCGAGGCCAACGTCACGAAGGCCACGTTCGCGCTGACCTGGACGGCGACGAACGGCAAGGACAAGCTGAAGCTCACCGTCACGAGCCCCTCCGGGGAGGCGAAGACCGCGGAGTCGGACACCGGCACCGTGAACGTCGCCTTCGACGTCGCCCCCCTCCCGCCCGCGACGACCGCGCGCGGCGACGACGCGAACGCCGCGAAGAAGGGCCTCGCCCCGCAGGCGGGCGCGAACGCGGCCGTCGGCGAGTGGAAGCTCAAGGTCGAGTTCCTCGACGCGACGGGCATCCAGCTCCACCCCGCGCAGCCGCCGATCCAGCAGGACCAGAAGGTCAGCTGGAAGGTCAGCTCGCTCCTCACCGTATGGGAGCCGAAGGTCGGCGCCTAGGCGTTCTGGTCGTCGAACACCTTTTCGTCCGTGTAGCCGAGGCGTCCCACCTTGCGCTGGGGCCAGTTCTGGTACACGATCATCTGCCGCTTGAGGTAATCCGTGCAGGCGGCGAGGTAACGCTCCCACGCGAGGTCGTCCTCGGTGGGCGGGCCTTCCCGGCGTCGGGGCAGAAGCGCGTCGAACGGTCGCGGAGCGGGCGGAACCGGGCCCTTCGGGACGTCCCTCAACGAAGACCTCGGGCGCCCATGGGACTTGAGCGAATTTAACGGTTTCTTTCGCCCGGCGGGCCGGATACAAGCTCACGGCAAACGCTAAGGACGCCGCCGGCCGTGGCCCGCGCGGGTCGACATGCGGGCTGGACTACGGAGCGCGCTCACGGTCGCCGTTCTCCTCGCCCCGTTCGCCGTGTTCGCGAGCCCCGGCGAGGCCCAGACCCAGTATCCGCAGTACACGTTCCTCGGCGCCTTCCGGCTCGACGGGACGAAGGTGACCGACGCCACCGCCGGCGAGACCCTCCTGTTCAAGATCCACGTATCGCCGGGCCCGAACACGGTCATCGTGTACCACGACCTCGAGCTGCGCGCGAACGGCGACCCGCTCGGCCCGACGATGTACTACATTTCCCAAGGCGCGACGACCACCGTGACGCCGTGGCAGCCGCTCGAGGTCACGATCCGCTGGGAGCAGGGCCGCGTCCTCCCGTCCGGCACGCCCGCGCCCGGCCGCTACGCGGTCGTGTACGACGATCCCTCGAACTCGAACATCGACGCCAGCATGGTTTTGGACGTCGACTGGCAGCCCAACTTCCTCATCACGAGGATGGCGGTCTCGTACACGAAGCTGTACACGCTCGCGGGACGCAGCGCGCACAACCCGCTCCTCCTCGAGGTCGAAGGGTGCGTCCACAACGACGGACGCGAGAGCGTCACCTCGATCCCGGTCGGTCTCGGCTTCCGCACGCCGTTGGATCCCTCGACGAGTCCGCCGCGCATCGTGCTGACCTCCAATGTCATCCCCGCCGCCGGGCCGACCTGCGTCTCGAAGTTCCCCCTCCCGCCGACGCCCGGAACCTGGTTCAAGTTCTCCTGGCTCGTGCCGCAGGACGCGGCGCGCTTGAGCCTCCTTGCGTCCCAGGTCGCGCTGGTCGCCGATCCGGACCGCGTCGTCGCCGAGTCCTCGGAGATCGACAACGAGAGGACATCTCCGCTCCCGGCCGTCCTCTCGTGATTCCGATACCCTTTTCACGCCCGCCGGGCCTCGGCCGCCCATGGCCCCCGAAGGCGCGAGCCTCGTCGCCCTCCTGCGACGTCGATCGCGCCTCATCGCGTTCGGCGTCGTCGCGATGATCGGCACCGCGGTCTTCGCGGCCCTCGCGGACGACGGCCACGAGCCGCGCCACACGGTCGCGGTGGACCGCGCGGTGCGGCTCCTCTTCCCGGACGCCAGGCTTTCCGAGAAGGTCGAGGTGTCCGAGGTCGTCGTCGCCCCCGAGGGCGACGTCGTCTACACGCTCGTGCGGTTCCGCGGCGCCGAGCGCGCGCTCGCCGCGTGGAATCCCGAGGACGGATCGCTTGCGTGGGTCCGTCCGCTCAACACATCGAGCGCGACCCTCGCCGCGGGGCGAGGCTGGGTCGCGGCGACGACCGCCTTCCCCCTCGCGACGCTCATGGCCTTCGACGCGCGCGACGGCGCCCTCCGTTTCCAGGAGCTCGTCCCCGGCAACCCGCTCGCGCTCGCGGCCGACGGCGCGACGCTCGCCCTCGCCTATCAGGCGGCCGGCAATCCCGTTCTCGTGTTGCGCGATTTCGCGGACCCGGTCACGGTGGCCTTCCCGGGCTTCGTCCGGGCCCTCGACGTCGCGAACGGGACCGTCGCGGGCGGCACGCAGGGGGGCCAGGTGCTCGCGTGGCGCGAGGGCCGCGTCCTGCTGAACACGAGCGGAGGGGCGTCGGTCCGCAGCATCCGGCTCGACGCGACGGGATCGATCCTCGTCGTCGGGGGCTTCTCGCCCGATCCCGTCGACCTCTCGGGGGCCGTCTCGCTCTTCGCGCTGCCCGAGAACGGCCCCGGTCGCCTCGTGTGGTCGCGCATCACGGGAAGCGGCGTCTCGTTCGTGGACGTGAGCGCGGACGGTCGCCGCATCCTCGCCATGCAGGAGCGGCCGGGACGATTCATCCTCGATTTCTTCGACGCCTCGCGCGACGTCCTCTGGACTTTCGATGCGGAGGGCGCGGTCGCGCACAACGACGACGGCTCGAACGCGGGCGCCGCGCTCTCGCGCGACGGACGCCACGTCGTCGTGGCGCCGCTTGCCGGAGACATCGTGTTCCTCGACCTCGATCGCCGCGAGGCCCGATGGACGTACGGGGTCGTCGGAGCCACGAGCGCCTCGTTCGGCGGCCCCGCGGGCAACATCCTCGCAACCGACGCCCGTACGACGGCGCAGCGCGGCTACGATCGCCTGCTCCTGTTCGACCCCGACGAGGAACCGCTCATCCGCGACCCCGACCGCCTCGTGCCGATGCTCGTCACCCTCGAAGCCCTCGCCGTCGCCACCATCCTTGCGTGGGACGCGGCCGGCGCCGGGCGCCCCGCGCGACGCGACTGATCGATGAAGGCGCGAAATCCCTTTTGACGCGCCTGCGCGGAGGCTTCTCCATGACGCCTCGCGGACCCATCCAGGGCGTTCGTGATTTCCCGGGCGAGGAGGACGTGGGGAGCGCGGAGCGCGTGCTCGACCGTCCCGCTCGCCGCCTCGGTCTCTGGGTCGTCGACCCCGACGGCAACCGGGTGGGCGAGATCACGGACGCCGCGACAGCCTTCGAGAACCAGCCCCGCGTCGTGATCGGGCTCGACGAGGGCGTGCGCCGCGAGCTGGGTCTCGTGACGCGGGCCGTCGACGTCGAATCGCGCCGCCTCGCCCGCATCGATCAGGACACGGTGCGGCTCGAGGCGCCTCTTGCCGAAGTGCTGAAGCAGGAAGGCTTCGACCTGGGATGACCATGCGGAGCGGAATCCCGCCCGGCCCCATCGAAGGGAAACCCGTCGTCGACCCGCGCGGCCGCCGCGTGGGCGTCGTCGAATCGCTCGACGTGGAGGGTCTCGCCATCGCGGCGCTCGAGGTGCGTCTCAAGAACGGGACGCGCGCGCACGTCCCGCGGACGTTCATCGGCGACGCGTCGGGACGCGAGATCATTCTCGCCCGCGAGCTCAAGGACATCCCCGGTAGCCGTCAGCCTTATCGACCATGAATGCCGCCGCGCGCCCATGACGCCGCAATCCTCGCGCCCAGGGACTCGCTCATCGACCGGTCGGCTCGCGAACAAGGTCGCCATCGTGACCGGCGGAGCGACGGGCATCGGCGAGGCCATCGTGAAGCGGTTCGCCGAGGAGGGCGCGAGCGTGCTCGTGGCCGGCCTCGAGAGCGATCCCGTCGACGCGGTCGTCCAGGAGGTCAGGGGCGCAGGCGGCGAGGCGCTGGCCTACAAGGGCGACCTGTCCCGCGAGGAAGATGCGCGCCGATGCGTCGAGACCGCCGTGAGCGAGCTCGGCGGCGTCGAGGTCCTCGTCAACAACGCAGGCGTATTCCTGGAGATGAATCCCGTCGAGGAGTATTCGATCGAATCGTTCGATCGCACCCTCGCGAACAACGTGCGCGCGACGTTCCTCGTCACCAAGTTCGCGATGCCGCATCTCAAGCGCTCGCGGGGCTGCATCGTGTCGGCGGGCTCGGAGAGCGGCAAGGTCGGCCTGCCGCAGAACGCGATCTACGGCGGAACGAAGGCCTGGATCCACGCCTTCACGCAGGCCCTCGCCGTCGAGGGCGCGAAGTCCGGCGTGCGGGCGAACTGCGTCTGCCCCGGGGCGATCGACACGGCGTGGACGCACGCGGAGACGGGTCCGATGGACGAGGAGGCCGAGAGGATGATCCTCGAGGCGACGCCGCTCGGACGCCGCGGCACCCCGGAGGAGATGGCGAACGTGTATCTCTTCCTCGCAAGCGACGAGGCGTCGTACGTGACCGGCGCGCTCTGGAGCGCCGACGGCGGGATCACGATCGCGAAGGGTTCCGTGGGAAGCGAGGTCCCGAAATCGCTCAAGCGGGAGCCCGAGGGCCACCTCGACCTGGAGCACCAGCGCGAGGGCCTCCGCGGGAAGCCCGTCCGACGCTGAGCGCTCAAAGCGGGCCGCGCGGAAGCGCGCTCCAGCCCTCGTGCTCCGCTTCGGCGCTCTTGATGTCGAGGATCGGCGTGCCGTCGAGCGCGTCGAGGCCGCGGACGACGAGCGTCGCGCCCTCGATCGAGGCGACCTCGACCTCCGTGAGGCAGACGGGGTTCGGGCGGTGCGGCGTCCGCATCGAGAACACGCCGTCGGTGCCGGGCCGCGCGAGCGTCGCGCGATCGGCTTCGTGCGCCCACCAGACGACGAGGAGCCGCCGCCCCGCCGCGACGCCTTCGAGGCCGGGCGCGTAGGCGTCGTCGATGTGGAGGGTCGAGGTCTCCTTCGCGAGCGCGCCTTGCCGCGGCGCGTCGAGCGGCGTCCGGTACGGGGAGCGCACGACGCCGATCGGGCGCAGGCGGATCTCGTCCATGCGCCACGCGGAGGCTGCGCTCACACATGAGGGTTCGGAAGAAGAGGCCGCGGGAACGCAGCAAAGTCACTATACGAGACAAGCCCGAGGAGGTCATATATGAACTCGACGGGGTCGAACGGGGGGATGGGGCGCTGGCACGTCCGGCCGGTCGCGTTCGGGCGCGGGCCCTCACCCCAGGAGTCTCCCGCGCAGGCGAGGCGGTCGGGCGTGGGGTCGGCCGGCACGAGTACGCCGCGGCAATGATGGCCGAACCGCGTCGCGTTCGCGCGGTACACCTGCCCTTCGCCGAGGCAGACGGCCCCGTCGTGCTGCGCCTGCGCGCCGAGGCAGCGGTGATCGTAGGCGGTCACGTTCCCCGCGCGCCAGTAGGCGCCCGCGGCGGCCCCTCGACACGGCGCCGACGTCGACCAGCACGTGTACGACGCGCCGGGCTCGGGCGGGACGCCGCAGGGGTTTTCGCCCACGGCCCCCGCGGGAAATCCGAACGTTCCGAGGACGAGCAGGACGAGGACCGCGAAGGGCTGCAAGGCGTCCCGCCGGCGTCCGCCGCCTGGAAGAATCTGGCGCCAACGACGCGCGCCGGGCGAGCGGGCCTCGCGAAGCAAGCCTCATGCAGGAGGCCGGCGGAAAGCGGCCGATGGCTCGACACACATGGCCCGCCAAGGTCGCGCGCGCGATTCCGCTCGTCGCCTGGCTTGCCGACCGGTTCGCCGCCGTGGCGCGTTGGCGCTCGGGTCCGCTGCCGGTCGGACTTCTCCTGCTCCTGCCGGTGGCCGTCCTCATCGACGTGCTCGACATCTTCGACGAGACGCTGCCCGTCGTCGGCACCGTGGGCACGTTCCTCCTGGAGACGGCGTTCGTGCTCGGCCTCACGGGGCGCCCGACCTGGGCCCTCGGCCTCGCGGGCGTCGACATCATTCCGGGCCTCGACGCGTTCCTGCCCATCGCCACCCTGACCGTGCTCCGCGAGCTCGCGCGCGCCGGCTGGCGCGATGCGCCCGGGGGGCCCGTGGTGGATGGCGTCGTCGTCGATCGCTCGTGAAGCGGAGGAAAGGGTCACCGCCGCGGGCCCCAGCCGATCCGCGGCCTGTCAGCGCGGGGCGCCGCGCGCGGGCGCCTCGCCGGCAGACCCAGCGGGCCTCTTGAGCGCGATGCGACGAACGTCGAAGCGACGCGACCATCGCGATTCGGACGCGTCAGGCCCCGAGACGGGACCGCGAGAAGAGAGGGAGAGGGCGGGCTCCCCGAACGGGAGCCCGCGGGTGGAGGCGATCAGCTCGATCGGGCGGCGAGGCGCGCGACGTAGGCTTCGAGACGCTCGTGGAAGCGGACGAGCTTCTTGAGCTTCTCCGACAGCTTGTCGATGAGCGTCTCGAGCTTCGCGATCTGGGACTCGAACTTGGACTCGTTCCATCCCTTGTGCAGGCCGAAGCGCTTCGAGTGGTTGCCGTCCTCGCGCTTCGCGTCGCGGATCTCGCGGAGCTTCTCAAGGCGCTCCTCGCGCGCCTTCGAGGCGTTCGCGCGGCGGTCGTCGGATTCGTCGGACGCGTTCGCGCGCGCTTTCGCGCGGTCGCCCATGGACTTGTTCCAGGCGGCTTCGCGCTTGTCGGAGGCGTGCTCGTCGTCGACCTCGGTGCCGTTGCCGGCGTTCGCGAGGCGCTCCTGCGCGTGGTCATCCGCGTGCTCGCGGGCCTTCGGCGAGGGGCCGCCCGCGAGCGCGACGGGCGCGGCGATCAGGGCGACGGCGATCAGGGCGGCCACGAGGGCGTGCTTCAGCTTCATGGTGGGAGTCACCGAGCACCCGTTCGCGCCGGGGGGATTTCAACCGGATGCGACGGACGTCGAAGCTTCCACGTCTGTCCGACGCTCCGCCGCGCCCGGCGCGAGCCTGTGAACCGAAACCTATAAGAGTAAGAATCATCGCCGTGTCTCGTATAGTGCCTTTGCTGCGCCTTGTGCGGCCTTCTTCCCGACGAATCCGCGAGCGCAAGCCCTCGGACGGGCCGCGGAGCGGAAACTTAATATAGAGGGATTCGGCGCTTGTCTCGTATAGTGCCTTTGCTGCGCTCGTGCAGCCTTTTCCGGAACCCGATCCCCGAGCGCGCGCTCCGCGTCGCCGGGGCCTCGTGGCGCGCTATTGACCCTGGAGCTGCGCGGTGAAGCGCGAGACTTCCTCGGGCGCGAGCTTGCGGTAGCCGTCCTTCTTCGAGATGACGACCATGTCGGGGGCCGCGGCGCCCGTCTGCGGGGCCGCTTCCGCGGCCTTCGCGAGCGCCTTGAGGCCGAGGATCGCGGCCTTCTCCATCGCGAGGCCCGGGCGGTACTCGGCTTCGAGGAATTCGAGGGCGGTCGCGCGGCCGATGCCGATCGCGGTCGCCTTGTACGCGACGACGGCCCCCGAGGGGTCCGTTTCGTAGAGGTGCGCGCCGCGCGAGTCGATGCCCGCGACGAGGAAGGCCGCGCCGAAGGGGCGCACGCCGCCGTTCTGCGTGTACGCCTGGAGGATGTCGCTCAGGTTCTTGACGAGGACCTCGATCTCGAGGGATTCGTCGTAGATGTAGCGGTTGTTCTGCGCGTCCCCGCGGGCGCGCGCCACGAGCACGCGCGCGTCGCCGACGAGGCCGGAGGACGCGACGCCGATGTGGCTGTCGATCTTGTACAGCTTCTCGACGGCCGCGGCCTCGATGAGCTTGCCCGAGACGCGCTTGTCGACCATGAGGACGATGCCGTCCGCGAACGTCACGCCCACGGCGGTCGTGCCGCGCTTGACGGCCTCGCGCGCGTATTCCACCTGGTAGATGCGGCCGTCGGGCGAGAACATCGTCGCCGCGGAGTCGTAGAGTTGCGCGGGCTGCATACGGAAGGTCTCCTGGTGGAGGGTGGAGCGACTAAGGGGGCGTCCGGCATAAAGCTACCCGTTAGCGAAACGCGGGGCCGTGGACGCATCGCCTGGGGCGGCGGGCCTAACGCGCGATGCCCCCGGGGTTCGGCCAGCAGCGCTCCCAGGCCTCGACGAACGCCTTCGATTCGGGCATCGTGTGGAGCATCGCGAATCTCGCCACCTGCCGCCCGACCTCCTTCACGCGCGCCTCGAGCCGAGGGTCCGTCAGGTTCCCGTCCGGGCCGAAGGCGCGCCCCGCCTGCGGGACGCCCGCCTCCTCCGGAACCACCCAGGCGTGGAGCGACCGGCCGACGTGCCGCAGGGAGTCGAGCGCGTGCGTCGCCGCGAGGCGGCCGCCCGCGACGCCCACGAGGCCGAGCATCTTGCCTTCGAACTCCTCGAAGCCGCAGAGGTCGAGCGCGTTCTTCAGGACCCCGCTCACGTCGCCGTGGTACTCGGGCGTTCCGAGGATGATCCCCTTCGCGGCGCGCAGGTCCGCGCGCAGCCGGTGCACGCCCTCGGGGTACGTGGACTCGTCGTCGCGCGCGTCGCACAAGGGCAGGTCGTAGCCCGCGAGGTCGAGGAGCGCGACCTCCGCGCCGAGCTCGCGCGCGCCGTCAAGGGCGAGGGCGACGACCTTGCGCGTGCTGCTGTCGGAGCGGAGGCTTCCGGGAAGGCCGACGACGCGGAGCGGCGGGGCGGGGGTCATGCTCCGCGACCGGCTTCGAAGCCTAAACGGATTGCGTTGGGATCAGGACTGTCCGGCAGGGAAGCGGTCAGACCTCGAAGGCGTTTGCGCAGTACATCAGGTACGTGGTGCTTCCGCAGCGGTAGTTCGCAAGGGTCCAGGTCGGAGGCCAAGCACCGTGGTCGATCGGGACGTGCACGAGCGTGACGACCGAGGTTCTGAGCGCCCCCACCCCCGCGTACGACGCGAAGAGGTCGCCCGCCTCGTTGCCGAAGGCGCCGATCGCGGTGCGTCCCGGAGCGAGCTCGGGGCCGACCTCGTAGTGCTGATAACCGTTCGGGAACTCCGCCTGACGAAGGACGACCTGGGTCCGGAGCGCAATCCCATCGACCGTTTCGTCCATCTCGACGTGCGTCCAACCCCGGGACGGGACGTTGAAGGCGAGATCGAGTCGGGACAAGCCCATGCCGACCCCGACGTCCTCCGTCCGGGCGTGGGCGCTCGCGAACGCGAGCCCGTGGCCCCGGACGACCGTCACCGGGCCGAGCGCCTTCTCGGGAATGATCCGGAGGGACAGCGTCCAGGGGGCCGAGGCTCCGGCGGCGAAGGCCCATCCGACGTGATAGGAATCAGCGGTGTTGGATCGGGTCCACCACGTTGCCGCGATCGAATCCTTCTCGTGGGGTGCGACCGTCGCCACGACCGTGTTCGCGGCGAGCCCGAGGACGCTTGCGTGGTCCTCCTCGATCAGGCGGGAGACGAGGGCGGGGCGCGCGAGGAACGCCTTCGCCGGCTCCGCGCCGCCGTTGTCGATCGAGAGGTCGAAGACGGACGTGTAGGTGAACGATTGCGTCGGCTCGGCGAGAAACCCGTGGAGGACGACCCACTCGCCGGCCTCGCCCGAGAAGTGCATGACGATTTCAGGGGGCGAAGCGCCGTGCGTCGGAGCGGGGATGAAGGAAAGGATGAGCAGCGCCACGAGCGCGATGCGTCGAAGGCCCATGGCGCTACAGGCCGCATCGATCTATTTAGATGCGATGCGGCCATGGCGCCGCTCGTCCCGTGTCGGCGGGGTTCGCCGTCGAGAGGACCGTTGCACTCGCCTCACTTGAACTCGTCGAGAATCGGCTTGTAGTCGTAGCCCTTCTCGATGTCGAGCTTCGTGAGCGGCGGGCCCTGGAGGCCGAGCGCCTGCGCTTCGAGCGTGGGGCGCTTCTCCTGGTAGAAGATGCCCGTGTAGATCTTGTCCGAGAGCGCGAGGCGCATCGCGGCCTGCTTGTCCGAGGGATCGTGCTTGATCTCCTCGCCGTCCATCGAGACGAGCACGTCGCGGTACCACGCGTACGTGTTCTTCTTGTTGAACGTCACGCACGGCGAGAAGACGTTCACGAGGGAGAAGCCCTCGTGCTCGATCGCGGCCTGGATCATGTCTTTGAGGCCCTTCATGTCGCCCGAGAAGCCCTGCGCGAGGAACGAGCCGCCCGCGCTGAGGAAGAGCGCGAGCGGGTTGAGCGGCGCCTCCGCGTTGCCGTGGGGCGTCGTGCCGGTGACGAACCCGAGGTCCGAGGTCGGGGAGACCTGGCCCTTCGTGAGGCCGTAGATGTGGTTGTCCATCACGATGTACGTGACGTTGACGTTGCGGCGCACCGCGTGCACGAAGTGGCCCGCGCCGATGCCGTAGCCGTCGCCGTCGCCGCCGACCGCGACAACCGTGAGGTCCTTGTTCGCGAGCTTCGCGGCGACCGCGGGCGGGAGCGCGCGGCCGTGGAGCGAGTGGTAGCCGTAGGCCTTCACGTAGCCCGAGATCTTGCCCGAGCAGCCGATGCCGGCGACGAGGAGGATCTCCTCGTTCTTGAGGCCGAGATCGGCGAACGCGCGCTGGATCGCCGCGAGCACGCCGAAGTCGCCGCAGCCCGGGCACCACCAGGAGGGTTCGTTCGTCGCGTAGTCCTTGAAGGTCTTCGCCGCGGGGGCCGCCATCTCAGATCACCTCGTTGAGCTTGTCCACGATCTCGACGGGCCGGAAGGGCGTCCCGTCCCACTTGTTCACGCGCCGGATCTTGTCGTGCCCGCCGATCTCCTGCTGGATGAGGGTCGCGAGCTGGCCCGAGAAGTTCGCCTCGACCACGAACGCCGTATCGACCGAGGCGAGGAAGTCCGCGACGACCTTCTTCGGGAACGGCCAGAGCTGCGTGAGCACGAGCGTCTTCGTCTTCACGCCGTCCTTCCCGAGGCGGCCGAGCGCCTCCTCGACGGGGCCGCGCGTGGAGCCCCACGTGATGACGCCGATCCTCGCGGATGCGTCGCCGAGCGCGTGGTGCCCGTTCTTCTGGTTCTTCATGTACGTCTCGAGCTTGCGGGCGCGCTTGAGCATCATCTTCGTGCGGTTCGCCCGGTTCTCCGTGACGAAGCCGCCTTCCTGGTGCTCCGAGCCCGTGCTGTTGAAGAGCGCGTTCGGGGTGCCGGGAATCGCGCGCGGCGAGACGCCGTCGTCGGTGAACTGGTAGCGGTGGTACGCGCCCTCCGCGAGGTTCGCCACGTCCTCGGGCTTCACGAGCTTGCCGCGGTTGATCTTCACCGCGCCGAGCGGGATCGCGTCGAGCGCCTGCTGCGCGATGCTCAGGTCCTGGTCGAGGAGGAAGAAGACCGGACACTGGTACTGCTCCGCCGCGTTGAAGGCCTCCTGGATGAGCGTGAACGCCTCCTCCGTCGTGGAGGGCGAGACGACGATGCGCGGGAACTCGTCGTGGCCGCCGTGGATCGCGAAGAGGAGATCCGACTGCGAGTGCTTCGTCGGGAGACCCGTCGAGGGTCCGGGACGCATGACGTCGACGATGACGACGGGGATCTCGGCGGAGCCCGCGAGTCCGACGGCCTCGGTCATGAGCGAGAGGCCGGGGCCCGAGGTCGAGGTCATGGCCCGCACGCCGGTGTAGCCCGCGCCGATGCACGCGTGGATCGCGGCGATCTCGTCCTCCGCCTGGAGCACGAAGCCTCCGTATTCGTCGACGTGGTCGATGATCCACTCCATGACGTCCGTCGCGGGCGTGATCGGGTAGGCGGCCATGAAGCGGCAGCCGCCGACGAGCGCGCCGAAGGCGGTCGCGCTCGAGCCGTTGATGACGAGCCGGCGGCCCGTCGCGGGAAGCGGACGGCGCTCGAGGATCCACGAGTGCTCGCGCGGGAAGTTCGCCGCGACGTGCTCGGCGCCGGCTTTGATGACGGCCTTGTTCATGTCGACGATCTTCTGGCCCTTCTTGCCGAAGCGCTCCTCGACGAAGTCGTAGAAGACCTGCACGTCCATCTTCAGGATCTGCGCGGACGCGCCGAGGGCGACCATGTTCTTCATGATCTTGTTGCCCGCGGATTCGGCGGTCTTCGTGAGGGGGACCCCGAGGGTGTGGATCGTCTTGCCGAAGGACTCGGGCAGGGCCGGCGTGAACGCGTCGGAGTCGTAGATCAGGATGCCGCCGTCCGTCATGTCGGCGAGGCTCGCGTCGACGACCTCCTGGCCGAGCGCAACGACGATGTCGATGGTGTCCGGCCGCGCCGAGATGGGACGTTCGGAGACGCGCACGTCCGTGTACGTGAGGCCGCCGCGGATGCGGCTCGAGAAGTTGCGGAACGTGTAGAGGTGCAGACCGAGCCGGGCGCACGCCTTCGAGAAGATGTCGCCCGTCGAGTCGATGCCTTCGCCCTGCTGGCCGCCGATCCGCCAGCTCACGGCGTTCACGATGGGCATGGTGGGGTCTCCGGGGCTTGTCCTAGCTCCGGGCCTTGCATAATGATTCCTGAAGCGAGAGTCCATTCGAACCGGTCGCAAGTATATACGAGTAGCCACCCAACCGCTACTCTACGATGGGCGAGGCCTGAAGCCCCCGCCGCCGGTTGGCGGAGCGTGCCTCGCGCGCACGTCGTCATCCCGATGCGCAACGCCGCGCGCACGATCGGCGCCGTGCTCGACGCCGTCCTCCCGCAGGCGCCCGTCGTCTGGTGCGTCGACGACGCAAGCGCCGACGCGAGCGCGGACATCGCGCGCGCGAAGGGCGCCCGCGTCGTCGTGTCCGGTCGCGCGAGCGCCGCCCACACGCGCAACACCGGCTGGGAGGCCGCGCGCGATGCGGGCGCGGAGCACGTCCTCTTCCTCGACTCCGACGCGATTCCCGTTTCCGGCTGGGCCGCCGCCCTCGCGGGGCGCCTCGCAAAAGGCGATGCCGACATCGCGGGCGGCCACGTCGCCTCGCGTCCCTCCACGCGCTTCGAGCGCGCCTACGATCGCATGTACGAGGCCATCGACGCGCGCTCCTTCCGGGACGGGTCGGCGCTCCTTTCCGGCGCGACGCTCGGCGTGCGCGCTTCGCTCTACGACACCGCGCGATTCGACCCGACGTTGCCGGGCGCCCTCTGCGAGGACGTCGACTTCCTCGCGCGGGCCATGAAGGCGGGGGCGCGCGCCGTCTACGTTCCCGAGGCCGTCGTCCACCACCACCATCCGCCGAACCTCCGCGCTTTCGTGCGGCAGGAGACGCGACGCGGGCGCGGACGCGCGATCATCGTCGCGCGGCACCCCGAGCGCGCGGGCGACGCCTCCGTCCGGTCGTGGCCCGGTTGGGTGTGGGACGTGACGGTCAAGGCGCCCTGGCACCTCGAGCACGCGCGGCGCGCGGCCGGATTCGACCCCGCGGTGATGGGGCTCCACTGGCTACGCATGGCCGCCGGCCACTGGGGCTACCTGCGCGAGGCGGCGAGGCTCAACCGATCTCGATCGTGAAGGCGCCTTCCTGCGAGAAGGTCCGCGGATCGCCGCGGTGGTGGCTCCCCCAGCTCGATTCCTCCTGCGAGGCGACGAGCGAGTAGCGCCCCTCGATCCGGCCCGGGGCCTTTGCGTGGATCGGAACGAAGAGGAACACGATCTCGCGGTCGTCGAGCACGGGCCGGTCGCGCACCTCGAGGGCCGTCCGTCCCAGCTTCGTGGACCCCCGCTCCACCGTGAGGACGACCTCGGCCGTCTCCTTGAGGAGACTCCCCTCGCGCCAGTCGACGGACACGCCGACCTCGACGTCGTCGCCCACCGCGGCCTTCGCGGTGGACTCCACGGGCTCGAAGGTGAACGCTCCGCCCGAGATCCAGAGCGTCCCCAGCCGCAGGACGCGGCGCTCGCGATGCATGCCAATATCAACGATCCCCGGCGGAAAAAGGTTGTGAGCCATTTGCCTGACGGACGCGTCGGTCGCCTTATGGCAGGGCGCCGCCATGGCGCCGCGTGCACGTCGCGCAGGTGTGCGTCCGCTTCGGCGGCCCCGGCGGGGCCGAGGCCCACGTCAAGGCCCTCGCCGCCGGCCTCGCGCGGCGCGGTCACCGCGTCACCGTCGTCACGACCGATCTTTGGACGGAGATTCCCTGGGTCCGCCGGGACCCGTCGGACTTCCCGCCCCCTCCCGAGGGCGTCGAGGTCGTGCGCGTGCCCGCGCTCGAAGGCCTCCCGCCCCTCTCGCGGGCGCCGGCCTTCCCGGGCATGTTCCGCGCCCTCGGGGCGCTCGAGGACGTCGACGTCATCCACGCCCACAGCCACCGCTACTTCCAGCTCTGGCCCGCCGCGTGGGTCTCGCACCGGCGAGGCATTCCGCTTGCGGTCACGCCCCATTACCATCCGGCCGAAGACCATCTTCCGGCCTGGAAGCGCGGCCTCGCGCGCGTCGTGGACCACGCGATGGCCGCGACCGTCTATGCGCGCGCTTCGCGCATCCTCACCGTCACCGACCGCGAGAAGGATCTTCTGTCGTTCCTCCCGCGCGGAAAGATGGTCACGGTCCCGAACGGCCTCGACGTCGCGCGGTGGCGCGCCCCCGCGCCCGCGACGCCGTTCGCGACGCCCTACATCCTCTACGCCGGCCGCCTCGCCTCCAACAAGGGCCTCGCGACCCTCATCGACGCCTTCGCGGCGCTCGCGCCCGCGCGACCCGGCCTGAGGCTCGTGCTCGTGGGCGAGGACTGGGGGGAACGCGGCCGCCTCGAAAAGCGGGCGGCCGACCTCGGTCTCGCCGATCGCGTGCTGTTCGCCGGGCATCTCGACGAGGCGGGCTACCGGTCCGCGATGGCGGGGGCCGCCGTCTTCGCGCTTCCGAGCGCGTGGGAGGCGTTCGGCATCGTCCTCCTCGAAGCCGGCATGGCGGGTCTCCCCGTGGTCGCGACGGCCGTGGGGGGCGTGCCCGATGTCGTCGAGGAGGGCGTCACGGGCCATCTCGTGCCGTACGGCGACGCGGCGACGCTCGCGGACCGGCTCGGCGCGCTCGTGGACGATCCCGTCCGCGCGGCCGCGATGGGTCGGGCGGGCGCGAAGCGCGCCGAAGGCTTCGACTGGGGCGCCATCGTCGAGCGGCTCGAAGGCGTCTACCTCGCCATGCTGCGCGAATCCTAGACGCTCGCGGTGACGCCGGGGGCCTCCCGGTCGCCCGGGCGGGGCCTCGTCTTCGGCAGCGTGAACACGAACGTGGCGCCGTCGCCGGCCTCGCTTGCCAACCAGACGCGGCCTCCGTGCTGCTCGACGATCCGCTTCACGATGGCGAGGCCCGCGCCCGAGCCCGCCTCGTCCGTGCGTGGACCCCGCTGGAAGAGCCCGAAGATGCGCTCGCGGTATTCCTCGGGTATGCCCGGACCGTTGTCGGTGACCGAGAACCGCCAGCGCTCGCCTTCGTCCTCGACGGCGAGCTCGACGACGGGGCGCTCGGCGAGACCGTATTTGAGCGCGTTCTCGACGAGGTTCGCGAAGACCTGATCGATGCGATGCGGCTGCGCGCGCACGGTCGGGAAGCCGCCTTCGGGCCAGTCGATCTCGGCGGATTTCTCCCGGATCTTGACCTCGAAGGCCGCGAGGACGCCATCGACGACGCCGTTCAGGTCGACGTCCTCGAACGCGTCATCCTGCTGCACGATGCGGCTGAAGGCGTGGAGCGCCTTCACGCGCTCCTTCAATCGCTCGGCGCCCTCGTGGATGCGACGGGCCATGTCCCGCGCCTCATCCTTTTCGAGGTGGTCGATGTCCTCGTGGAGGAAACGCGCGATCGTTCCCACGCTCCTCAGCGGCTCCCGCATGTCGTGCGTCGTCCACAGCGTAAACTCCTCGAGCTCGCGGTTCGCGTTCTCGAGGCGGCGGATGCTCTCGGCCTGCCGGGCCATCGCCTCCCGACGCTCCGCCTCGAGATCCTTGAGATACGTGATGTCGCGGGCGACGAGCACGCGCTGGCGCGCGCCGCGCTGACCTTCGCTCGTGCGGCCGTCCACGAGGAGCGTCAGGACGCCGCCGTCCTCTCGGAGGAATCGGACTTCGACGTCCCGGGCCACGTCGTGCGCGTCGAGCCGGGCGAGCACGGCCGCAAACGACTCCCGGTCCTCGTCCAGGACGAGCGTCGCGGCGTCGAGGCCCACGAGCGCCTCGGGGCTCGATCCGAGAACCTCCGCCGCGGCGGGATTCGCGTCGACGATGACGGCGCGCTCGTCGAGGACGAGGATGAGGACGTTCGTCGTGTCGAAGAGATCGCGGTAACGCCGCTCGCTTTCCGCGAGATCCCGGGAGGCCCGGCGCGCCGCCTCGATGGCCTGGGCGTTCAGGACGGCCGAGGTCGCGCCCGCGGCGACCGTGCGCAGCAGGTGGCGCTCCCGCGGACCGAACGACTCCCGGCCCGCGCGGGCGAAGATGGTGATCTCGCCGACGCGCCGCGCGTCGGCCGTGACGAGCGTTTCGGTGATGCCTTCGGTCGACGCCTCCGCGAAACGCCTCGACCACAGGCGCCGACCGCGCTCCGTCTCGAGCGACAGCCGGACTTCGCCGCAGCTCAGGAGCTCGAGCGAGGCCTCCATGACCCGTTGGGCCACCCCGTCGACATCGCTTTCGCCCGCGACCTCCGCCGTGGCCTTCGCGAGGCGCTCGTGGGTGCGGATCTCCTCGTTCTTGCGCTGGCTCAGTCGCCCGAAGCGCATGAGATAGAGGAGCGTGGGCACCACCGCGACCGCCGCGAGGGGCGACAGACGGAAGAGCGCGTAGACGAGAAGGCCCAGGCTCGTCGCGAGCGCGGCGCCGAGAAACGTCCATCCCGCGAAGCGCTCGCGGAAAACGTCGAGCGCGCTCGCCCCGGCGCTGGCCCCCACGTGCGCGCTCGCAAGCATGCTCGCCGCGACGAAATAGACGGGAGGCGCCGCGAGGCCCGCCCACGGGGCATCGAGGCCCGCGACGCGCAGGGCGCCGACGACGAGGATGGCAAGCGTCGAGGCGAGGACCATCGAAGCGGCGTCCGCGACGTTTCCCGCCGAGGGGCCCCGCAGCGCGATGCGGTCCACGACCGCCGCGGCGGCGACGCCGAGGACGACATGGGGCGCGGGAAGGAGGAGGACGCCGACGAAGAGCGCCGTCTCCTCGAGACCGAGCTTCAACGTCCGGCCGCCCAAGTCGAACACGAATCCCACCCGGGCGAGGAGAACGACGGCGGCCGCGAAGGCGACGGTGGCGCCCGCGTTCGGTTGGCTGATCTCGTGGAGGCCGGCCGGGACCGGGTCGGGGGCGTGGCCGAGGAGAACAAGGAGGCTCCCCGCCACGAGCGAAAGCGCGGCCGCAACGAGCGCGCCCGCCACGGCGAGGCCTGCGCGGGTGGGTCGTTTTCCGCCGTGAGCGGTCGTGATGGGCGCGGGCAGCGAACCTTCCTCCAGCGTGGGCGGGGGTCCGTTCCCGATCCTATATACTCGTGCCGACAGCGTGCCGGACCGACGCGACGACTTTTCCGCTCAACCGCCTCAGCGGCCCATGACTTCCCGGACGTGAGCGAGGCTGGGCGCCCGGCCGCCGACGCGGAGGGTGGCGTACAGGGCAAATCCGAGGCCCGCGAGGAAGGCTGCCGCGGTGGCCACGATGGCCCCGACGGGGCCCATGACGGGAATGAGCACGAGGTCGAGGGGCACGTTCACGACCACCATGACCAGCCCCAGCCGCAAGGCGAGGTCGGGCCGGTTCATCGCGGGGAACGAGACGGAGAAGGGAATCATCGCGACCGCGAGGACCGCGACGGGCGCGAGACCCGCAAGAAGCGGCGCCGCGCCCTCGAAGCCGGGGCCGAAGAGCGTCAGGACGATGAACTCCGGGAAGAGGAGCGCCACAAGCGCCCCCGGGATCGCGATCGCGAGGCCGTAGAAGAACCCGAGCGAGAACGTGCGGGCGAATTCGTCCTTGCGGCCGTGACCGAAGGCCTCGGAAAGCGCGGGGTAGAGCATGATGGTGACGACGCCCGCCACCATCGGCAGGTAGGCCATGACGCTGTAGGCCGCCCGGTAGAGGCCGGTCGTCGCGTGGTTACCGAGAAGGATGTCGATGAGGAGGATGTCGATCCAGAAAACCGTCTTCTCGAGCAGGCTCACAGTCTGGGTGCGCAGGCCGAACGAGAGATACGCGCGCGCTTCGCGCCAATCGGCCTCGCGCGGGTCGAACGGCGGCGCGACGAGGAAGGCCGCCGCCGAGCCCACGACGCTTGCGGTGACGGTGGCCGCGACGAAAAGCGCGACTGGACTGTAGGGGAGCGCTGGGACGACGAGGATGAGCACGTAGAGCGCGAGCGTGACGAGACGCTCGACCGTGCCGGGAACGTTGCGTCGCAGGTTGTCGCGACGGGCCTCGCGCGCGGCGATGGCGACCGAGCCGAACGCGGCGACGGTCGGGATGAGCGCGAAGCCCGCGGGCACGATGATCGGGATGTCGAGCAGGCTCGCGATGAGGGGCGACAACGCCAGCACGACGACGGTGGTCACGAGTCCGAGGCCGAGCTTCGCCGCGAAGGCCGTCGCGACCTTGCGACGTTCGGGCGCGATGCTGTATTCCCGGATGAACGCGGCCGTGGGCAGGTTGTCGAACGCGCTGAGGAACTCGAGGAGCATGAAGCCGAGCGCGACGACGCCGAGCCCCGCGGGGCCGAGGAACCGGGCCGCGACCACGGCCGCCGCCACGCCCAGGACAGCGTGGAGCGCGGTGAACGCAAGGTTCACGCCCGATCCGCGCGCGAGATCCTCCTTGAGGAGGTTCCGGAGCGCGCGGGGCGCGAACGCGGTCACGCCGCCCTCATGGGGGAGGCGCGCCTAAAGCCATCGGAAGCCGCTACTGGATGCTCAACGTGTACGCGCTCCCCGCGCCGAAGCGGTAGATGATGCGCGCCGCCGTGGCGCCCGCGGGGACAGTCCCTCGTTCCGTCGAGCTCGCCGTGGCGTCGCATCGCATGAGTCCGGGGGCGCCGTACCAGCAAACGTCGAAGTTGCTGGGGCTGAGGCTCGTCTGGGGGAGGGACTCGCCGTAGAGCGCGAACGCCCGGCCGCCGCATCCCGGAGGAACGTCCACGGTGACCGCCGTCGCGCGGTCCACGTCGATGCCGTTGAGGGATCCGGGGATGCGGCCGGTCGCGTAATGGCAGCCCTGGATGTAGCGGTTCGTCGGGAGCGCGAGGTTCCAGTGCGAGGCGAGGACGGAGTTCGCCGGCGGGAAGGGATGGAAGTACGTGTCCCGGTTGCAGTCGAACGTGTAGCGCCCGCAGACGATCTTGTAGTTCGATTTCGGACCGCCATCGGCGTAGCACATCACGTCGAGGCCGTCGTTGCAATGCGCCGCGCCGCTCGAGGCCGCGGCCTTGGAGAGCACGGCGCCGAGATTGTGGCCGTTCTCGTGCATCATCGTGAACGGAGACCATTCCGACATGAACGCGTGCGTCACGCCGTAGGAGGGGCCGCGGTTGTTCGGATTGTCGGGGCTTGGGCGCGGTTCGTTGATGAAGTCGCCGGTGCCGCCGCAGCCGCATCGCGCGACGATGCCCGTGTCGTCGTTCCAGATCCAGTACTTCGCGTAGGGGTTGTCGTAGCCCTGGGCCTGGAGATCCGTCACGATGGTCTGGAAGGACGTCTCGGACGCCGGACGGGGCATCACGGCGTGGTGCACGACGAGCGAGCCGCCGTCGCAGAGCATGCGATACCGGAAATCGAGGCCGAATTCGGCGGAGTCGCGCGCGAGCAGCCCGTTGACGTAGCGCATCCACGTCCGGAGGATCGGGGCCATCTCGGCGTATCGGGGAAGCCGATCGGCCGCGTGGGCGTAGACCAAGACGCCGTGGGCCTCGAGCGGCGAGGAGACGCAGACAGGATCGCGAGGCGTCACGCCCGAAAAGATTCCCCATTCGCCGATGGGGGCCTCGCCCGGCGTCGACGGTTCGAAGCCGAGGTCCGGCGGGAGCGGATCCCCGCCGTGCGTGAACAACCGCCGGCCGTTTTCGAGGAGGATCTCGTATCCGCCTTCGACGGGACAGGCGGGTCCGATGCCGGGGATGTCGGTGAACCCTGGACAGGGGACGTCGGCCTTCTCGACGGTGGCCACCGCGGTCACGGGGGCGACGAGAACAAAGGTCAAGGCGAGCGCGAAGGCGAACGCGCGCTCGGCGTGGATTTGCATTGCGATCCAGCCTCCGACATGGTTGACGCGCGGAGGCGTCATCAAGATTGCGTCGATTTCCACCATGCTTATCCCGGACTTCGCGCGTGCCTCGTCCATGCGCGCCCTGTCCGTCCTCGTGGTCTTCGCGCTCCTCGCGCTTCCGACCGCGGCGGCCCGCTCCGACGTCGCCGCGTCCCTCGATCTCCACGACGGCGGCACCATGATCGCCGCCGGGGCGCTCGCGTTCGCCGGCCGCTTCGACGACGCCTTCGTCGTCGCCGAGGCCGACGGATCTCGGTTCGGTCCCTCGGCCGTGGTGGACGTCGTGACGGGCCGTCCGGAGGGCGGCCTGCCCTTCCCGGGAAGCGGCTCGCGCGAAACCCATCGCGACGTGACCGTCGTGATCGAATCGGGGGGGTTCGTCTCGACGACCGACCGACCCTATGCGCTCGACGCCGCGGCCGAGCACGCGCTCGTCGTCGCGGCCCCGCCGCTTGCGAGCGGCGGGAGCAGCCTCGTCATGGTTTCGGGAGCCCTGCGCGGCGGCTTCACGCCGGCGCGCGGCGAGGCGATCCAGCTCATCCCGTTCGACGCCCGCGTGACCCTGCTCGCGGAGGACGGGAACGCGGTCGCCGGATGGTCGAGCCGTCCCGTGAACGAGGGCCTGGGGCCTTCGATGGCCGGCGGCGACGAGGTCACCGCCTTCGTGATCGAGGGCCTCTCCGCCGCGCAGTGGACCGGCGCGATCGCCGTCGTCCCGATGGGGGGCCCGCTCGACGCGCGACAGGCGACCGTCGACCTCCGGCCCGCGCGGAGCGCCTCGGTCGCCGCGACGATGGATCGGCTCGCGACCGTCGCGGAAGCGCTCGGCCCGTCCTTCTTCGGCGACGACACGCAGCGTCAGGCGCTCGTGTCGGTCGCCCCCTTCATCAACGGCGCGTTCGTCGTCGTACCCGGAGCAGGCGCCGAGGACCGGCGCGTCACGGTGGACGGCGCGGAGCTGCCCCTCGGCCGCGCGCTGGTGCTCCGCGGCGACGGCATCACCGCGAGCTGGACGGGAACCGGACAAGGGACCGTGCGCGGCACCCCCGACCTCGTGTTCGCGAATTCCGCGTTCGTGACCGCGGACGTTCCGTCGGTATTCGACCTCGTGCCCGTCCTCGCGTTCGCCTTGTGGGTCGCGGCGGTCGCCGCGTACGTCGCGCGCATCCTGAAGAAGCCGCCACCGCCGCGCCTCGCGCTCGGACGGCGCGCGATCGCCTTCGCGGTCTACGTCGGCGGCCTCGTCGTGTCCTTCGTGCTCTGGGATGTGGCTTTCGCCGGCGCGACCGGCGCGAGCGCGCTCTCCTCGCTCGGCGAAACCGGCGTCGGGCCCGGATTCCTCCTGCTCCTCGGCCTTCAGTCCCTCACGTGGACGATCGCCTTCATCGCCTTCGGCCTACCCGTCGCCATCCTCGCCGCGACCGCGATGCGCTACGCGGGGCTCGGGAAGGAGTGGAACCGCATCACCCGCGTCGCGGGGTTCGCGGCGGCGCTCGCGCTCGGGTCTGGAATGATCCTCTGGATCCTCAACCGGACCGTCGTCGCGGCGCTGCTGAACCTGCTCTGATCAGCGCCAGAAGGAGTATCGGTCCACGAGCCGGGAGAGCTGCTGCCCCTCGGCGGTCGTGAGGGTCTTGTCGTCGACCTTCGACGCGATGTACTCGATCGCCGCGTCCGTGCTCTGCCGCGCGCCGCGCGTGAAGAGCATCTCGACGAAGGTGCGGCGGACCTCGCCCGCCATGCGGTTCTCGCGACCGAGGATCTCAAGCACGTCGTAGACGAAGTGCGCCTTCCGACCCTGGGAGAGCATCCGGCGACGGGTCGTCGAGCCGCGCGGGGCCTCGCTCCGGAATTCCGTCCGGGGAGGGCCTCGCGAAGGGCCGCCGCCCGCGGGCGACCCGGGCCCCGAGCGCTTCGAGAAGCACGCGCGGCAATAAACGGGCCGACCAGGCGTGGGCGTGAACGGGACGGTGGTGGAAACGCCGCACGAGGCGCACGTGACCTCGACGGCTTCCCGGGGCGCGGCCGACCGCGCGGGCGAAGGATCCGGCACGAGTCACCGTAGCACCCGCCGCTGATAAACCCTTCCCTGTCGGCGCGCCCCCCGGAAACGGATTCCGGCGCCGTTGGCACTTCAACGACCGCGCCACTCACCCTAAGAAGGGCCCCTCCGTCGTGCGTCCCGGTGAGCCGATGAGATCCAGGATCCTCGTCGCCGGGATCGCCTGCGCCTTGATCGTGGCCGCGCCCGCCGTGGTCTTCGCGGCGGGTTTCGTGAGCGGCGCCCCCGCGGCCGGGGCCGACCCGGACCCCGCGCACGAAACCCCCCATGCGCACGCCCGCGACCGGACCTCGTGGCCTCCCGCCGTCGGGACGATCCCGTCGAGCGGGTCGGGCCTCGTCAAGGTCACCACGCTCGTCATCGACGGCGTCCCCGACGTCGCCGCGCTCGCCGAGAAGGGCGTCGACATCCTCGGGTCGGGAACGCTCGAAGACCCGTTCGTGATCACGGGGCTCAACGTGCTCCACGAGCTTCACCTCAAGGACACGGACCAGTACTACGTGATCCGCGAGAACTTCTTCGCGGGCGAGCTCCGGCTCAACTGGAACGGCGACAAGGTGCACGTCCACCACAACTACATCGACGACCTCCGCGTGAACGAAAACAATCCCCGCACGGGCGACGCGACCGGCGGCCTCATCGAGAAGAACAAGATGGGCATCGTGGGCCAGATCCGCCACTTCGACGGGGTCTTCCGCGAGAACGAGGTCGGTCCGGCGCCGAGCCATCCCTTCCGCGACGTGATGGACGACCTCGGCCGCCTCACGCCGTGGTTCCGCGACCGCATCGTGCTCAACATCGACGGCTTTGACGGCGCCCTGTTCGAGGACAACGTCATCGTCGGCTACGTCGAGATGCAGCTCCACGGCCATCACCACGCAAGCTGCTTCGATTGCCACAGCCACAACCACGGCGACAAGGCGAAGAGCGCGGCGCACGACCACTCGATCCGGTATCACGAGGCCGCGTTCCGCCGCAACCACGTGACGGTGGAGGAGGGCGCGGCCTTCGCGTACACCGACCGGGGTCACGCGGGCGACGACCGCACCGCGCGCAGCGAACCCGACGAGAGCCTCGTGGGGCCCCATGTGCACTTCACGCGCATCTCCGTCGAAGACAACACCTTCATCGGCGGGCCGCTCGTGGTCGACGTCTTCAGCGCGGACGACCGCTACCACAGGAACGAGAAGCAGGGGCACGCGCACGACGACGGGGAGAAGCAGCTCGACGAGGACCACGAGTACGCGGGATCGTTCATGATCCTCCGCAACAGCGTGACCTTCGCCGCGAAGGATCGCACGACGGGCCTCCGGTGGGTCGACGCGCCGATGGACGCCATCCTCGTTCGCGGCACCAAGGACGTCGACTTCCTCATCGAAGGGAACAACGTGGAGCTCTCGAACGCCCGCTCATCGAGCGCGGTCGCGCTCGTGCCGGTGTTCGGGAAGCACCTCGGCGCCGACGCGCCCGCGGGCGTCCGACTCGAAGGCGTGCGCGCCGCGAACGTGGCGATCGTCCAGAACAGCATCGCCGGGACGCAGTACGGCATCGCCGCGACGGAGATGGACAAAGCGACGGCCTGGACCGTCGTCGGGAACGTTTTCCGCGACGTCGGCGAGGACATCCACTACGACGAGTCCGTCCAACGCGCGCCGACGCGCGGATGAGAAAAGCGCCCGAAGGCGCGCCGCGGGCCCGCAAGGGCCCGCGGACACCGCTCGATCAGCGGCGGAAGGAGTATTGCTCGAGGAGCCGGTCGATGCGGGCCGCCTCGACGGGCGTCACCGTCTCGTCCCCCTGCTTCTCGGCGAGGAAATCGCGGGCCGCCTCCGTGGATTGGCGCGAGCCGCGGGTGAAAAGCATCTCGACGAAGGCGCGGCGCTGCTCCTCCGCCATCTGGCCCTCGCGCGTCAGCACTTCGAGCACGTCGTACACGAAGTGGGCCTTGCGGCCCTGCGAGAGCATGCGCTTCTTCGGCGCCGACCGGTTCAGGTCCGTGCCGAACGTGCGGGGGCGCGAGCCACCGCCGCGCGCGCCGAACGCGGTGGGGCCGCGCTTCGCGAAACACGCGGCGCAGAAGACCGGTCGACCGGGCGTCGGCTGGAAAGGAACGGTCGCCGTCTGGTTGCACGCCGTGCAGGTCACCTCGATCTGCACGCGGGGGGGCGCGGCGGAGCGCGCGGTAGGTGTAGAGGAGTTCATCCTCCCTAAGGGGGCGGGCATCGTACTTAAGGAGTTGCCCGCGACCGCCGGGTCGACGTTGACACTTCACCTTTCACGTCATCCCGTCGGCCGCTCGGACGCGCGCGCCGGGAGCGTCGCGGGAATGTCGGGCGACGGCGCCGGGACCGAGAAGCCCGGGTCCGGGATCGGTCAGGGCCGGGTCCGGACCGGCCGATTTGGCGCGCAGGGCCGGGCCTCGCGCGCGCACGCGCGCGTGACGCGTGTGCGTCGCGCGCGGGCGCGTGACGCGCGCGTGCTAGATGTGAGAACGAGCCCCGAAACGATAAATAACCGCCCCGGCATCGTCCGGAGCAGGCTGCCGCCATGAAGATCCTCGTCATCAGCGAGAAGGACATCGCCGCCGCGCGCATCGCCAAGAACCTGAGCGACGGCGACGCCGACAAGCACGAGGTCAGCGGCGTCAACGTGTACGAGTGGAAGGAGAAGAAGACCGAATACTCCGTCATCGGTCTTCGCGGCCACATCGTCTCCCTCGACTATCCGAAGGAGCATACCCGGTGGTCCCTCGCCAAGCTCAACGAGCTCGTCTGGGCCGAGCCGAAGAAGTCGGTCGACAAGGACGCGAAGAAGATCGCCGACGCCATCAAGAAGCTCGCGAAGAAGGCCGACCAGGTCATCATCGCGACCGACTTCGACCGGGAAGGCGAGCTCATCGGCGTCGAAGGCCTGTCCATCGTGCTCGACGTCAATCCCGAAGTCGAGGTCAAGCGCGCCCGCTTCTCCTCGCTCACGAAGGAGGACGTGAAGAAGGCGTTCGAGAACCTCGCGCCGCTCGACCACAATCTCGCGAAGAGCGCCGAGGCCCGCCAGGTCATCGACCTCGCGTGGGGCGCCGCGCTCACGCGCTTCATCTCGCTCTCGTCCGGCCAGCGCGGCGCGGACTTCCTCTCGGTCGGCCGCGTGCAGTCGCCGACCCTCGCGCTCATCGTGGACAAGGAGAAGGAGATCCGCGCCTTCATCCCGAAGGCCTATTGGGAGATCCACGCGACGCTCACGAAAGGCGGCGCCGAGTTCGCGGCCTCGCACCAGGAGGACCGCTTCTGGGACGAGGCCGCCGCGAACGCGGCGTACGGCCGCCTCGCGGGCGCCCGCGACGCCCTCGTGAAGTCCATCGACCGCACGCAGCGCACGGAGAAGGCCCCCGATCCCTTCAACACGACGTCGTTCCTCCGCGCCGCGACGGGGCTCGGCATGAGCGCCGCGCGCGCGATGAGCGTCGCCGAGGACCTCTACACGAACGGATTCATCTCGTATCCGAGAACCGACAACACGGTCTACCCGCCGACGGAGAACCTCCGCGAGATCCTCGAGAAGCTCGCGCAGGAGAAGAGCGCGTTCAAGGACGACGCGCGCATCCTGCTCGAGAAGCCCGATCTCAAGCCCACCGCCGGCAAGAAGACCTCGACCGACCACCCGCCGATCCACCCCGTCGAGGTCGCGATGCGCGCCGAGGTCACGGGCGACCACTGGAAGGTGTACGAGCTCGTCGTGCGCCGCTTCTTCGCGACGCTCTCCGATTCGGCCGTGTACGAGAACCTCAACGTCGGCTTCGACGTCCAGGGCGAGCCGTTCAAGTCCTCCGGCCGGCTCCTCGTGAAGCCCGGCTTCCGCGCGTTCTACCGCTACAGCCAGGGCAAGGACGTGGAGCTTCCGCCGCTTTCCGAGGGCGAGCGCGTTCCCCTCGTCCGGACCGAGGTCCTCGCGAAGACGACGCAGCCGCCGAAGCGCCTGAGCCAGGGCCGCCTCATCCAGGAGATGGAAAACCTCAACCTCGGGACGAAGGCCACGCGCGCGGACATCATCGACAAGCTCTACAAGCGCGATTACGTCCGCAACAACCCGCCCGAGCCGACGGAGATCGGATTCGCGGTCACGAGCGCGCTCGGGAAGCACGCCGAGATGATCGCGAAGCCCGACATGACCGCGAAGCTCGAGCTCGAGATGGACGACATCGCCGAGGGCAAGATCACCTTCGAAGAGGTCGTGAAGGACAGCCGCACGATCCTCGCGCAGGTCCTCGAGACGCTCGACAAGCACCGCCCCGAGGTGGCCCAGGAGATCCGCCAGGCGATGCAGGACAAGAACACGATCGGCCCCTGCGGCAAGTGCGGCAAGGGCAAGCTCATCATGCGCCGCTCGAAGTCCGGCAAGCGCTTCGTCGGCTGCTCGACCTGGCCCGAATGCGACCAGACGTACCCGCTTCCGCAGTACGGCAAGATCGTGCAGGGCGAAGGCACGTGCCCCGTCTGCAGCGCGCCGTCGATCCGCGTCATCAACAAGGGCAAGCGTCCCTGGACGACGTGCCTCACGCTCGGCTGCAAGGGCATGGAGAACGCCGAGCAGCAGGCCCGCGAGGCGCGCCGCGCCGAGCGCGAGGCCGAGGAGGCCTCGAAGGCGGCCGCCGCGGCCGAGTCCGAGGAGACCCCCGAGGAAGAGGAGATCGAAGAGGGGTCCTGAGCGACCGTCGCGCGGTGGCTTCAAGCGCCCGGAGCGGCTCCCGACCCCCATGGACCCCGTCCGCGTCGTGCTCGGGAGCTGCGAGGTCGTCGGCGACAAGGCCACCGGCCGCGCCCCCGCGCGCCTCGACGTGTCCGCCTCGCGAGGCCAGCCCGTCGACCTCGTGCTCGTGTGCGGCATCGCGGAGCGCAGCCGGCAGAACGAGGCCTGGGGCTTCCGCCTCGAGGCGACCTTCGCGGGCGGCCCGAGCGTCGTCGCGACGCGCGAGACGCGCGACCTGCCGCTCGCGTCCCAGAACGAGCACGGGGAGCTCGTCGAGCGCGTCGTCTTCGACCGCGCGGGACGCCACGAGGGCCAGATCGTGATGCGGGCCACGTATGCGCGCGGACCCTGGCTCGGGTCCGGGCCCGAGCCGGTCTCGGCGTGGGAGCATCGCGGGAAGCTCGTGGTCAACGTCTCGTGAATCCGTCCGGGCGGGATCGAACGTCCTCGAAAGAAGGCGTGGGAGGCACGCCGCGCCGACGGACGTCGCAGTTTCGCCGGCGCGGCATGCATGGTCTGACGCACGACGAGGTCGTCGTCGTGGGACGACGACCGGGTGGCGGCCGTCGACACCCGATCATGGCAGGATGGCGGACATAAGGACCTTGGATGGTTTGTAGAATCAAGCGCCACCCCGACCCGCCCGCGTCCCGGCGATCGGGCGACGCCGCCCCCACAATGCTTATGGAGCGCGGGCGGCCTGGGCCGCTTCCCGGGGCTGATTCCTTGCGCCGCGTCCTCGTCGTCCCCCTCGTGCTCGCCCTTGCGCTCGCCGGTTGCGTGAGCGCGCTCGACAACCGCGGGAAAGGCGCGGACGTCGATCTGCCCGTACCCATCAACCTGGATCCGCTCGTGCGCAAGCACGACCACTGGGACGCCTCCGAGCACAACAAGACGCTCAACATGTCCATCGCCGCGTGGCTCCCGCTCGCCGAGCGCACGAAGCTCCCCGCGGCGCACGCGGTGGACATGCACGGCGACCTCGTCGCCGTCGCCGTCGCGGGCGACGAGACGCGCGGCTTCTACCTCGTGAACGTCAGCGATCCCCGGGTCCCGACCATCGCAGGGCGCTTCCACGACCCGGGCGTCGCGGGCGGCGACCGGCAGATCATGTTCTCGGGCGACGGCAAGACGGTCTTCCTCGCCTCGGAAGGCTCGAAGAAGGGCATCCTCGCGGTGGACGTGAGCGACCCCGCGGCCCCGAAGGAGGTCGCGCTCTACACGCCCGCGGGCGATTACGGCAGCCACACGGTCTACGCCGCGGTTCTCGGAGGCAAGCAGTACGTCTTCGCGCTCAACTTCGGCGTCCACATCCTCGAATGGAAGGGCGGCAAGCTCGAGCTCGTCGGCCGGTACGCGACGGCGACGCCCGACGGGCTCCTGAAGCTCCCGATCGGCAACCCGGGCGACGCCGCGACGTACGCGATCCGCGACATCTACGGCCACGACCTCTTCGTGATGGACGACCCGATCCTCAAGAAGCCCGTCATGTACGTGGCCTACGCGTACGAGGGGCTCAAGATCGTGGACATCTCGAACCCGGCGCTGCCGAGGGAGATCGCGACCTGGATCCCCGGCGGCGCGGGCGCTCCGTGGTACGTGCATACCGTCCATGGCGAGATCCGCGGCGACAAGCGCATCATCGTCGTCGGAAGCGAGGTGTTCGAGAACCGCCACGTCGAGATGGCCTCGCCGGTGTGGATCCTCGACGCGACGGACCTCGCGAAGCCGAAGCTCCTGAACACGTGGACGAATCCCGGCAACCACGGGTCCGACAACCTGCTCTTCAGCGCGCACGACTTCCGCCTCGTTAACAGCACGCTCTACCTCAGCCACTACCACGCGGGCATCTGGACGCTCGACCTCGCGGACCCCGCGAACCCGGTCGTGACGGGCTACGCGACCCCCGTCATGGACAACGGCTGGCGTCCCGTCGCGCCGAAGAAGTGCTGCATCGGGTTCAACCTCGGAGGGGGCCCCGTCATGTTCGACGTCGCCGGCAAGGGCCAGTGGCTCTTCGCGGCCGACTACGTGAACGGCTTCTACGTGCTCGAGTCGACGCACGCCACCCTCGCCGGCTGACCCCGCAAGCCTTAATCGGGCGGCGCGGCTCCCCAGAAGCATGGGCCTCGCCCGCCGCTTCCTCGTCGGCGCCGCCACGGTGACGCTCGTCGCGGACCCCGTCGCGAGCTGGTTCATCACGGAGCGCCTCGTCGGAGGAACGTTCGGCGAGGTGCTCGTCGTCGCCGTCGCGTGGTTCCTCCTCGACGTATTCCTGGGGGCCTGGGTCGTGCGGCTCGGAGGCGTGGCGGGCATGGTGCAGGCGGGCCGCGCCTTCGCGAAGGGCGAAGGGGTCGAGGATTCGCTCGTGAACGGCCTCCTCAACCTGGCCGCGGGGCTCCTCCTCATCTGGCCGGGCATCCTCTCGGACGGGCTCGCGGTGCTCCTGGTCCTTCCGCCCGTGCGGTGGGCCGCGCGCCGCTACGCCCGCAAGCGCGGCGCCTTCGTGACGGGCCCCGTCGGAGGCGCTCCGCCTCCCCCGCCCCCGGGCCGTCCCGGGTCCATCGAGGTGGACGACTACAAGGTCGAGTAGCCCTCCGCCATCTCGAACGGTTGGACGGCCGACTTCGGATCATGGGAGGGTGTGTCCAATAAATTTAAGCGCCCCCGCGCGCCATCCCGTGATCGCCGAGTGAATCCATGGACGAGCTGGACTTCCAGATCCTGACGCACCTCTACGAGGACGCGCGGAAACCCTACGACGCGATCGGCCGATCCGTCTCGCTTTCGGGGAACGCCGTCAAGGCGCGCGTCGCCAAGATGGAGGAGGAGGGCGTCCTCAAGGGATTCTTCGGCAGCCCGGCCCCGAGCCTCCTCGGCATGCGCATGTGCATCCTCGTCTTCCAGAACGTCGAGAAGCTCGAGGAGCGCGAGAAGGACATCCTGAAGAACGTGGGGTCGATCGGGCCCGTCCGCACCCTCGACATCACCTTCGACAACTCCGTCATCGTCTCCGTCCTCCACCGCGACGAGGAGGACCTGGACGCGATCGTCAAGCGAGCGTCGGAGCTCGTCGGCAAGGCGCCGGGTCACACGATCGGCTGCCCGTCGTGCGCGAGCGAATCCGCGCGCGACGTCAAGCTCGGTCTCGTGGATTGGCGCATCGTCAAGGCGCTGCGGAAGGACGGGCGCAAGGCGCTCAAGGACATCGTGCAGGAGACGGGGGCGAGCTTCAAGACCGTCAAGAAGCGGCTTGCCGCGATGCTCGAGAAGGACGCGCTCCACATCGCGCCCTTCGTGTCGACGAGCGAAGCCTCGGGTCTCGTCCTCTTCAACCTCATGGTCTTCCTGGAATCCAACCGATACCGCCACGCGGCCCTCTCGGCCCTCCCGAAACCGTACGCGGCGTGGCCGATGGACGACCCGCCCGGCGTGAGCATCACGATGTTCCGTCCGAACCTCCGGGCCGCGCAGGAGGCGCGCCACCTCGTGAAGAACCTGCCCGGCGTCACGCGGACGTACTTCAAGATCAGCACGCGTTACCGCTACGACCAATGGGTCGACGAGGAGATCGCGCGCCGCATCGCCTCGCTCGAGCGCGAGAGACAGCCGATCGTGTCCGTACCCGTCCTCACGCAGCCCGCGGCGCCCGCCGCGGGTCGCGCGCGGGGCAGCTGATCACCACAGGCCGCGCGCCTTGAAGTCCGCAAGCGTGTCGTCGATCGACCTCGCCTTCCCGATCTTCGGGGCCCAGCCGAGCTCCTTCGCGGCCTTTTCCGTCGAAACCCACGTCGCGTGATGGAAGAGATCCACCGCTTCGAGGCTGACCTGCACCGGGTTGCGGATGAAAGCCTGCCACGGTCCCGGGGGGAGCGTCTTCGAGAGCTTCCGCGTCGCGTCCGTCGCGGATTCCGACGCGACCGCCATCGCGCGGGCGACTTCGTACGGAAGCGCGATGCTCGGCTCGGGCGCCCCTGCGCGCTCCGCGACGAGCGCAAGCCATTCGGAGAGGACGACGTTCTCGTTCCCGAGGATGTAGCGCTCGCCCGCCCTGCCCTTCGCGGCGGCCGCGAGCACGCCCTCCGCGACGTCGCGCACGTCGACCACGTTGACGTGCCCTTCGACGTAGGCGGGCAGATGGTGGCGCGCGACCGCGAGGACGAGGCGCCCGCTCGTCGGCTTCACGTCCCCGGGACCGAAGACGAACGTGGGCACGACCGCCACGACGGGGACGTCCCGCGCGGCGAGAAGCTCCGTCTCCATTGCGTACTTCACCGCGAAGTAGGCGTTGTCGACGGCCCCGGGAACGTACCGGTCCCCCTCGTCGGCCTCGTCCCGGCCCGCGCGCGGAGGGCCCAGCGTGGAAAGCGAGGATACGTAGACGAGCTTCTTCACGCGCGCGGCCCGCGCGGCGGCGATGACGTTGCGCGTCTCCGCGATGCCCCGCGCGAGCGCCTCCGATTTGTGGATGCCGAGGCGCGGATAGTGCCCGGCCGCGTGGAGCACCGTGTCGACGCCCGCGAAGGCGGCCTCGAGCGACGCCGGGTCGCCGAGGTCGCCCGGAAGCCATTCCACGCCGTCCACGGGAGGCACGGCGCGTCGACCGCGCGTGAGGCCCCGGACGGGGCCGCGCGCGGCCGCGGCCGCCACGACCGCGCCGCCGATGAACCCCGTCCCGCCGAGGACGAGCGTCTTCGCCATGGTGGCCGGGAACGCCGGGTCGGCACGTCAAGTTGACTATTGGGCCTTCTTGCGGCGGCTGTTGCGGATCGCGAGCGCGAGCGGCGTCCCGAACACGAGCGCGAGGAGCAGGACGATGGCGAGGACGACGTACCAGAACTTGACGACCACGAAGGAGGGCGTGACTGCCATGCTCACCGTCGTCTTCGCGGAATCGCCCGAGGGTTTCACGCGGAACGCGTCGCGGCCGTCGACCTTCGTCGCCTCGAACGAGCCGCCCTGGGCGTCCCCGCCCGCGACGGCGAGGCCCGGAGGGAGGATGACCGTGTAGGTCGTGTCGAGGCCCTCGATCTTCGGGAGGTCGAACGACTGCTTCGTCGTGTACAGCGCGATCGCCTGGCCGCTCGCGGCGCCCGCGCCCGAGAGGGGCTTGACGAGGCTGGCCTGGGCCTTGAACGAGATCGGATCCTTCGAGCCCGCGGCGAGCGTCGAACGGTCGAACCCGCCCGCGACCGCGACATTGCCGCCGAGCGCCGCGCCGAGCTTCTTCGTCATGTTGTCGAGAAGGGCCTTCTCCACGGCGTCGATGTCAGACTGCGCGATCGCGCCGCGCTCGAGGAGCCGGCGGATGCTGTCGGCCGACAGGTAGTCGATGCGGACGCCGGAGGGCAGGGCGGAGCGGAGGCTCGCGGGGACCTCGATGGAGGCAAGGTCGCCGCGCACCTTCACGTCGATGTGGAGGTTTCCGAAATCGTTCGCCGCGGCGCCCGCGAGGGTGACGTCGAGGTCCTTCAGGTCCACGACGACGTCGAGCGCGGCTTCCGCGTGGTCCGCGGGCTGGGCCGTCGCGTCGCGCACGTTCAGCTTCACGGTGCGCGAGAGGGGCGAAGCGCCCGCGGCGTTCGCCAGGGTGAAGCGGACCTCGTTCGCGGTCGCGCCCGGAACGCCGTCCGGGGACGAGACCGCGCGGATGGTCGGAACCTGCACGACGTAGCTCATGTTGCGACGCGCCGCGGCCGCGAGGTCGAGCTCGAAGGTCAAGGTGGCGCCGATGTCGAGCGCCGACCGGATGTCGTCCGAGGTCGCGCCCGGGACCGCGCGGGAGCCGTTCACAGTGGCCTTGAAGACGAGCGGGGGTTCCGCCTTGTGCGGCGAGGCCGCCGCGCGCTCGATCGTCGCGCGGTCGAAGCCGCCCAGGATGGCCGTGCGCTCGGAGAGGACGGCATCAAGGCTCGACGCCACCGCGGTGCGGAGCTTGGCCTCCGCGTCGGCGAGCATGACGTCCGAGATGGCGCCCGCGGCATGCAGCGCCCGGATGCCGTCGGCGCTCGCGAACGGGAGCGTCACCCGCGCGGGAAGCGCGTCCTTGAAGTCGTCCGCGAGAGCGAGGACGCGGATCTCGGTGACCACGGAGACGGAGAGCCCCAGCCGGTCGTTCTCGTCGAGCTGGAACGTGGGAATGGCAAGGGTGACGATGTTGCGCACATCCTCCGCCGTATAGCGGGGAGCCGCCGGATCCACGAGCTTGAGCGAGGCCGCGGTCGTGGCGGCCGATGCGCCCTTCCAATTGGAAATCACGAAACGTCCCTTCCCGCCCTCGAGCGTTCCGCTCGTGACTTCGCTGAAGGCGCGACCGTTCGCGGCGCCGATCGTATACGTCACGTTGTGGCCGGGGTCGGCCTTGAGGTTGAGATCGATCTTGTACGCCGCGCCGGCCGCAAGCGCCGCGTCGAGCGCCTCGTCCTTGAAGGATGAGAGACCCTGCGATCCGCGATCGAGGGCCACGGTCGCGGTGAACGTCAGGCGCGGCGCCGGCTCGTAGGCGCTCGCGGAACCGGCCGCCTGAAGGGACGGAAGGTCCATCTTGACCGGCGACACGTCGACGACGCTCCCCGGGAAGCTCGCCTCGAGCGTCTCGCGGGCGCTTTCGCGCACCGCCGCCTCGACCTTCGCGGCGAAATTGGAGCCGCTGTTGTGGGTATCGCGCATCTCTCGGGCCGAGAACGTCGAGCCCTCCACGCGTGCCTTGTGGACCGCGAGGGTCGCGCTGAGGGAAAGCTGGGCGGCCCCCGTCAGGGTGACGGCGTAATCGGAGACCATCCACTCCGCGGCCGCCGGATTCGGGTCGCTCCCGACCGCGGCGAAGGCGGGGCCGATGCCCGTGAGGACAATTGTGAGAACGAGCGCGAAAGCCGCAAATAGCCTACCACGCATAAGCGACCAATCCGCTCCGATGATGATGGGATGCTCTATAAGACGCATGCGGTCAGGGTGTCTGCGCTGCTTGCCGAGGCCGCCCGCACGCGGCTGTCGCGCGAGGCCAATCTCGACGCGCGGCGGCGGATCCATCGGCGCGACGATGGCCGCGTGGACATCCCCGTGCTCGACCCGTCCCGCGCCGAGCGCGTCGCGCGGGACTTCGGGGGCGAGGTGGTCGAGAGCGCCTCCGACGGGGCGCGCCCTCCGCGCGAGCCGCGGGACATCGTCATCGACCGGCTGCGGGGCAGGATCCCCGACGAGAAGCTCGAGCTTGTCCCGAGGAAATGGGAGCGACTCGGCCACGTCGTGCTGCTCAGGATTCCCGAGCCCCTCCGCGACGCCGAGACGCTCGTCGCCGAGGCGTTCGCGGAGGCCCTCCGCGTGAAGACCGTGCTCGAGGACGCCGCGGGCGTCGCGGGCGAGTTCCGCGAGATGGCCGCCCGCGTCCTTCACGGATCGGTCACGGAGACCGTGGCCGTCGAGAATGGCATCCTCTACAAGCTCGACGCGGCGCGCATCATGTTCAGCTCGGGCAACACGCACGAGCGCACGCTCGCGGCGCGAACGCCCGCCGCGGGCGAAACGGTCGTGGACCTGTTCGCCGGGATCGGCTACTTTACCCTGCCCATCGCCGTGTACGCGAAGCCCGCGAAGCTCGTGGCCTGCGAGAAGAACCCGGCCGCGTTCCGATACCTCGTCGAGAACGTGCGCCTGAACGACGTCGAGGACGTCGTCGAAGCGCGGCTCGGCGACAATCGCGACGTGGCGCCGCGCGGACTCGCCGACCGCGTTCTCATGGGATACGTCGGCGGAACGCGCGCCTTCCTTCCCGTGAGCCTCGACGCGCTCAAGCGCGAAGGGGGCGTGCTGCACTTCCACGACACCGCGCCCGCCGATCGCTGGCGCGAGGAGGTGTCGGGCGCCGTCGTCGAGGCCGCGCGGGCCGCGGGTCGCTCCGCCGAGGTGCTTCGCGAACGCGTCGTGAAGAACTACGCGCCCGGCATCGTCCATGCCGTGGCGGAGGTCCGCATCGGACCGGAGGTCGCCTCATGACCGTGAAGGTCCTCGTCTACCACGTTTCGCAGGATGATCCGAAGAAAAATACGGCGCGCAAGCTCGCCAGGTTCGAGCTCGCGACCCTCTTCCACAAGGTCGCCCAGATTCCCCGGGGCTCCATCCTCCTCGATCCCTTCTCGGAGAAGGCGCTCTCGCGCGAGGACGTCGCCGCCGCCGAGCGCCGCGGCCTCGTCGCCCTCGACTGCTCGTGGAAGAAGGCCGAGGAGGTGTTTCCCGAGGCCCGCGCGAAGACGGAGCCGCGCGCGCTGCCTTACCTTCTCGCCGCGAACCCCGTGAACTACGGACGGCCCTTCATGCTCTCGACGGCCGAAGCCCTCGCCGCCTCCGCCTACATCCTCGGCGCCCGCGAACAGGCCGAGGCGATGATGTCCAAGTTCATCTGGGGACCGACCTTCCTCGTCCTGAACAAGGAACCGCTCGACGCCTATGCGGCGGCGCGCACGAGCGGCGAGGTCGTGGCGGCCCAGCGCGATTTCGTTCCGGACGAGCCCGAGTCCGCCGGCGGCACAACCGTCGAAGAATAGAGTTTCACGAACATCATCCACGGCGGACGCCACGACGGGCGCGATGTCCGTCCAGGCCCGCGCGGCGACGCTCGTCCTCGTCGCTCTCATGCTCGCAGGATCGATGCCCGTCGCCGGCGCGGGCGCCGAGGTCCGAACGCCGCTCCTTCTCGTCGGCGTGGGGGACCTCGCGCTCGACGAGGCCGAAAAGCGCGTGCGTCTCATGGGCGGAACGGTCGTCGAGCGCATCCCCCAGATCGGGCTCATCGCGGTCGACGAGGGACGGGCGACGGACCTCGCGGCGCGCCTCGACGCGGCCCCGTGGACCGACTACGTGGGCCGCGACGGCCTGGCCCGCGCCCTCGACCTGAACGCGATGACGCCGAATCCCCCCGCCGATCCGCTTTATCATCGACAGTGGGGGCCCGCGGTCGCGAACTTCACGGGCGCGTGGCGCTCGGAGCAGGGGCAGGAGGGCGTGATCGTGGCCGTCCTCGACTCCGGCGTCTTCGTGCAGCATCCTGATCTCGTCGAAGCCTGCGCGCGACACTGTGGGCTCGGCAACGTCGACGGATACGGGCACGGCACGCACGTCGCGGGCATCATCGCCGCCGCCGCGAACAACGGCGAGGGCATCGCGGGCGTCGCGCCCGGGGTCTCGATCATGAGCATCAAGGTCCTCACCGACGCGGGCGTCGGCCCGTGGCTCACCATCATTCAAGGGGTCGTCATGGCTGCCGATGCGGGCGCGCGCGTCATCAGCATGAGCCTCGGCGGCCAATGCGACGCCGGGACGTGCGAGGCGCTCCGGGAGGCGGGGCGTTACGCGGCCTCCCGCGACGCCCTCCTGGTCGCCGCGGCCGGAAACGCCGGCTGCGCGCCCTGCGTGGCCTACCCCGCGGCGCTCCCCGAGTACATGGCGGTCGCCGCCTCGCGCGGCCCTCATGGCGACTTCGCCTGGTTCTCGAGCCGCGGACCCGAGCTCGAGATCAGCGCTCCGGGGGAAGCCGTGGTGAGCGCGATGGCGCCCGCCTCGGTCCTCGGCGGCGTGTGCCTCCTCGACGGATACGTCTCGCCCCACTACTGCGCGCTCGACGGGACGAGCATGGCCGCGCCCCACGTGAGCGGCGCCGCGGCCCTCATCATGTCCCGCTGTCCCCACGTTCCGGCGGCCGACGTCCGCGCCGTGCTCGTATCGACCGCGAAGGACCGCGGTCCGAAAGGCCACGATTGGATCTACGGACACGGATCGCTCGACGCCGGGCGCGCGCTCGCGGCCGCCTGCTAGTTGCGGCGGTCGTCGCCGCGCCGCTCTTCGCGGACGCGGGCCCGGTAGGCGAGCCCCTGCTCGCGAAGCTCCTCGAGACGGAAAGGGACGAGCGAGAAGAGGAGACCGCCGACGAGGAGCGCGAGGCCGAAAACGGCCAGGAGAACGCCCCCCAAGACGGAAACGTTCAGCGCGACCACGACGCCGCCGACGAGGAGGCCCGCCCCCATGACGAGGATGGCGATCCCCACGAGGCGAGCCGCGAGGCTCCGGACCTCCTCGCGCGCCAGTTCGCGTGAACGACGAGCCACGGCCGCCCATCGAGGGTGCGTCACATAAGGCTTCGCGGGCCACGCTTCCTTTAATAATCGCGCATCGCTTCGCGGATCGTGAAGGATACGCCATCGGAGCGGCGGCCGGTCCGGTCCTCGCGCGACACCATCTCGACCGCGGGCGACCCTCCCGGCGTCTGCGTGGGCCTCCTCACGGGCGGGAAGCCGGTGCGGCTCTACGGCACCTCTCCCGCCGAGTTCATCCCGACGCTCACGAAAACGAGCATCGCCTGGGTGAACTTCGCCGTCTCGGACCTCCGGACGGACGGCGAGCGCATCGCGACGCTCCTCGGCTTCGGCGGAAGCCTCGTGGAGACGCTCCTCGCGTCCGGCAACCTCTCCGAGTACGAGGACCGGGACTCCGAGCTCGGCCTCCTCCTCCCGGTCGCGCGCGTCGCGGAGCTCGAAGTCTCCGTCCACCCCCTCATCGTGCTCGTCCGCGAGGGGCTCGTCCTCACGCTCCATGAAGAGAAGAAGGTGAACCGCATGGCCCGCATGGCGCGCTACGCGGACACCTTTTTGCGGAAGATTCCCGCGAATCTCAATCCCCAGGACACGGTCACGATCGTCCTCACGCGAATCCTCAACGAGAACAACGACCGCAACTTCGACGGCCTGAGGAGCATCGAGGAGCACGGCGTGCGGATCAGCGGCGCGCTTCTGGAGAAGAAGGGACCGAACCGCGAGGAGGTCGGGCGACAGATCTACGAGATGAAGCACGCCCTCATCGCCTACCTCGACACGCTCTGGGCCTCGCTCGACGTCATCCAGAACCTCCGCCATGGCGACGCGGAGATGGTGTCCGACGACGAGACGCTGCTCGCCCGCGTAGCCCTGCTCGCCGACAACGTGCAACGCCACATCCAGCTCACGGAGCACATGAGCGACGTTCTCGCGAGCGGCCTCGAGGTCCTGCAGTCCATCTACAACAACCAGCTGCAGTCCCTGAACAACCGGATGGCGTACGTGACGGCATTCCTGACCATCCTCGGCACCGCGGTGCTCGTCCCGAACACCATCGCGACGGTCCTCGCGGCGGGCGCGTTCGAGCTGACGCCGGCCGACCGCGGATGGTACATCGGTCTCATCGCGGGCTCCACCATCGTCGCGACGAGCGCTTCGTACTGGTACGTCAAGCGCAGCGGCATGCTTCCGCGCCCGAACGAGTGAGACGCGAAAAACGGCGATTTCGCGAGGAAAAACGCGAGGTTGCGATCATCCGCGAAGCGCGCGCGCGACACGACGAAGCGATGCGGAAGCGCGTCTCGCGCGACGCGACGACGCGATCGCGCGCGTTCCCGCGTGCCGCGGGGACAAGTGACAACGTTTTTATGCTACGGTCTCGTTCCATAGAGCACGGAGCATTGGGAGCATTATGCCCGCCAAGAAGACTCGCAAGACCAAGGCCAAGAAGACCGCCAAGAAGGGCGCCAAGAAGTCCGCGAAGAAGACCGCCAAGCGCAAGAAGTGACGGTCTCGCGCTTGGGGGCTTCTGGCCCCTTCATCTTTTTCCTCTCTTGAGGAACTCTTTTCTCCTCATCTTCTTCTCATCCGAGCGTGAGCCTCGTCGAGCCGTTCGCGGCCGGCATCCTTCTTGGTCTCTCCCTCGCCGCGCCCCCGGGGCCGATCAACGTCCTCATGGCGGCGCGCGCCGCGCGCGACGGCTGGTGGTCGGGCGCGCGCGTCGGCTTCGGCGCCGCGACCGCGGACACGCTCTTCCTGCTCCTCGCGTGGTTCGGCGCCATCGCGATCCTCGCGCGCTTCCCCGACGCGCTCGC
>Ga0247719_1000216_pt1 | contig 39713 bp, 68 predicted proteins | sample 41E_DmetaG_FD_189046 | JGI IMG/M metagenome (GOLD analysis project Ga0247719, IMG submission 189046) | Soil microbial communities from hillslope of Landscape Evolution Observatory, University of Arizona, Oracle, AZ, United States - 4-1-E_D | ecosystem: Engineered > Artificial ecosystem >...
CGGCGGCCCCAGCGGCGGCCCTAGCGGCGATAACTCTCCGCCAGTCCTCGTCCGTCATGCGGTCGAGATGCAGCCAGAATGCCAGAATGATATGGGCTTGATCGCCGAGTATCTTTTCAGGGTTGGTCAGGACAATCGAAGGCGCGCCATCAGCCTTGTCATTGATCGAGCGCAGCAGGATCGCGTGGGCAATGCTGATGTTGAGCAGCTTCGCGGTTTCGCGGTCGGCGTCGTCCTGATCGGTATTGCGGAGCTTGTCTGGTCCCCAGCCAGCGAGCAGGTGAAGCACTTGGCCCTGAGCGCACATGCAGCCGATGTTGGTGGGGTCGGCCTCGTAGGCAGACCAGTCAATCAGGCTGCCCTTGTAAGGCTTGCCCTCTCCGCTGTCCCAGCGTTCGATGATTTCGGCAATGTCGGCCATCGCAGGTTCCTTCGCTCAGTGCGTGGAACCCTTGTCACACATTGTGATTATACGGTCAAGCCTCTATTTTCACAGAATGTGGGCTTGCCTCTTGCGGATTATGGTGGCGACGCCAATGCCCGCGGCCATGAACAGGAACGGCATAACAAGATAGCGATGGCGCTCGGCGAACTCGAACCACACATTGACGGTGGCGAACTGGATTAGGCCTGCCAGCAGCAGTAATTTCAGCTCACGTGGTGCGGATCGAAAACCCCAAGCCGAGGCGAGGACAAGCGCGACCCAGAAGCCCTGTAGCAGCGGCACGAACGACGCCATCGACCGCCCCGGCCAAGGTGCCTGTGCAAACACCGCTGGCACATAGCCCTCAAGCGCAAACGCCCGAACGGCGGACCCGGCGCGATGGATCAGCACGGGCACGGGATTGTCAGCGAACAGCCTTAGCGCCTCGCGCAATGCGGCCTTGGAGCCCTCCAGCTCACCCATCGCCAGAAACGGCTTCATGGGGGCGTAATAGCCGGTCACGCTCACGAGAAGGTTAAAGCCGCTCGAGGTTGTCAGCGGCACGAAGGCGTCGAACAGTATCCAGTTGCGGACCCACCAGGGAAGCATGACGGCAGCTGCCACTAGAGCAGCGTAGCCAAGTCGCCAGTCACGACAGAGTATCAGCGCGGCGATCGGCACGAACGTAACGAAAGCGGGCTGGGTCAGAGCCAGCAGGCCCGCGGAAATGCCGAGCTTCGCGGCCTCGATCGTCCTCCATTGTGCCCGCAAGCGCAGCAATGACAGGGCGATCAAACTGACCAGCAGTATCGCCAGCGTGTCTTTCTGAGGCGTCGCCGTGAAAAGCCAGGCAACCGGCCACAGCAGGTAGAAGCTCGCTGCGATCAGGCCGGCATCCCGATTGCCCAAGCCATCCCCAAGACGAACGAGCGTCCAGGCGATGGCCAGGTCAATCAACGGGTTGAGCAGAGGCCCGAGGGCGGCGAACAGGACCGGGTAAAGTGGTGGATAGACCGCTCGGAATACGCCCCACCCGGAGATGGCAACAAGGCCCTTTCCGGCAAGCAAGTTCGAGGCGATCTGACCGTAGGCCCCTGCGTCGGTGCTGAAGGGGTATGCGACCCCCGCGAGCGCAACCCCGACGATCGCCCGCAACCCAAGGCCGACGAATACGACAGCCCAGAAAAGTCGTTCGCTAATCGTTGGTGCCGGTCCGCAGGATCGTTCGGGCGATATCGGATATCTGTCGCCGTTCTCGGGTCCCGGCGTGCGCCCAGATTTCGATGATGTCGCTGTCAAGTTGGTGCGGATCGTGCTCGAGCAGCAGCCCTGGTGTCGTGTCGAGGGCCGGCGCGAGGCGACGTAGCCATTTGGCAGAAAGTCCGCGCTCTCCCGTTTCAAGGTATTGGATCATGTTGGCGCTGGTGTTGACCGCCTCCGCGAGCTGTTCCTGGGTCATCTGACGGTAGAGCCGCCACGCCCTGAGGAAGTTCGGGCCGCCGTTCTTGTTGTCAGGCTCCATGTCCAGATTATCACAGATTGCTAGGGTGATTTCCCCGCACAGACTGTGAAAATCAGGACTTGCGCCTCCACCCACAATATGTGACAAACAGGGTATGGAAACACCCTCGGCAAAAGCGCTGTGCGAGGCGACCGGCATCAGCCCGTCCTACGCCAGCATGATCTTGAGCGGTGATCGCACCCCACCGCGTTCGCTTGCCATCGCTATTCTGCGGAAAACCCAGTGGCGGCACCCCAGCATTAGCAGCCTCACCGCTGAGCAAGTGGATGTGCTTGAGCAAGTCGATCCCTGGACACCGCCGAAAGAGCGCGCGGCATGACGCGCCCTCTCAGCCGCACCGATCGCTTCGCCGAGCATCTGGCCAACGGGCTCAGTGTTCCGGAAGCAGCCGCGCGCGTCGGCGCCACCTCCGCCTACGGCAACGCGATGCTCCAGCGCATCCGCCGGCGCCTCGGACCGCAGGCGGTCTAAATGACGCCGCGCGCCATTAACTTGGGTGAAACCGAGCCTCATTCTCAAGGTGTTATCGCATGAGCGCGTCCGCAATCACGGACAAGTCGTGCGCCGACATTCAGGCCGCGATGGCGCTGTCCCTGCTCCAGCTCAAGACGGTCCACGGCCTGACCTATGAAAAGATCGGCCGCGTCATCGAGCGCGAGAAGCAATCGGTCCACCAATACATCTGCGACACGACGGATATGCCCGCCGCTTGCTGGATCAAGCTGGTCGCCTGCTGGCCTGAGCTGGCCGACCGGCTGGAGCACAATCTCGACGAGGCCGAGAAGGCGTTTCGCGCCCGCCAGCGCACCCTCAAACTGGAGAGCGTGGCATGAACCTCCTCGCCTTCCTCACCCGCAAGCAGCCGGAAACCCCGGAACAGCGCCTACAGTGCGCGGCAAGCGAGCTTGGGCGGCAGGGTGGCCTCGCGCGCCATGCCCGTGAGCGCGAGCCTATCCGCGCAATGGCCCGCCAGCTTTGCGCCGAGATCGGCAAGCCTGTGCCCGAGGCGCTGCGGTGAGGGTGCTTGTCGCCTGTGAGTTCAGCGGCACGGTTCGGCGGGCGTTCGCGCTGCGCGGCCATGACGCCATGTCATGCGATCTGCTGCCAACTGAGTTGTCGGGCCCGCACTACCAAGGGGATGTCCGCGACATTCTTGGCAAGTGGCAGTTTGACCTGCTCATTGCCCATCCGCCCTGCACCCATCTCGCCGTCAGCGGCGCCAGACACTTCGCAGCCAAGCAGGCAAGCGGCGTTCAGGAAGAGGCGCTTCAATTCGTCCGCGCCCTTCTGAACGCGCCAATCCCGATGATCGCGCTGGAAAACCCTATCAGCATCATCAGCTCGCGCATCCGCAAGCCCGACCAGATCATCCAGCCCTGGCAGTTCGGCCACGGTGAAACCAAGGCAACGTGCTTGTGGCTCAAGAACCTGCCCAAACTGGTGCCGACACACAGCGAAAAGCCAGACCTGTTCGCGGCCGAAGCACCCAAGGAACGTGACCCGCGCGTGTGGCGACTGCCGCCGAGCCCTGACCGCTGGAAAGAGCGCAGCCGCACCTTCACCGGCATTGCCGAGGCCATGGCCAACCAGTGGGGCGCGCTCGACGTGCAGCAGGTGGCAGCATGAAGCCCCCCGCACTCAGCGAAGCCTATCCGGTGGAGCCCATTTGCTTCCGCGTCCCCGGCGTTCCTGTGCCCAAGGGCCGCGCCCGCATCACAACCCGTGGCGGTAAGGTGCGCTCGTTCACCCCGCCCAAAACGGTAGCGTTCGAGGGCCTGGTCGCGCTTGCCGCTAAACAGGCGATGGCCGGCAACGAGCCGCTGAGCGGCCCCGTCAGCCTGTCGCTGTTCGTCGAGCTGCCGATCCCGCAATCGTGGCCGCTCAAGAAGAAGCGGGCGGCGCTGAGCGGCGAGCGCCAGCCGTGCGGCCGTCCCGACCTCGACAATTTCTGCAAGGCGATCGCGGACGGCGGCAACGGCATTCTCTGGAACGATGACGCCCAGATCACCCTGCTGAGTGCCACCAAGCGTTACGCCGAAGTGCCTGGCGTCTGTGTCGAAGTGGAGGCGCTTTAATGGTTCGCCGTAGTAGCAAGCTCGGGCAGTTTGAAGTCACCCGCGACGAGATATTCCGGCTCTGCTCCTATGTCAGCAGCGATGCCAGCGTGGCCGCCTATTTCGGCATCCCCGTCGAACGGGTGACGAAACTGCGCGCGGCAATGCCTAAGCCCGTCGATCGCCGATTCCTGGCGAGCCGTAACGAACCTGAAGCACAATCCAGCGGACAGGGCGAGGCTATCCGCTTTCGCTACAGGGCTGAGGAAGGAAGCACCCAACTTCGGGATGCAATCCAAGCCTTGTTCGCCCGCTGGGAAGCACAGCACGGGTTCAAGCCCGGTGCGGGCGAATTGCTGCTGCCGGCAGGCTGGAACGAACAGCGCAAGGGGCGGGTGGCATGAGAACCAAGCCTATCCCCATCACGCTAGGCGTCCGAGCGACGTTTATTCCGCACAGTGGCAGGGCCAAGCTCCCCGCTGACTGGCACATGATCCGCGCCGAGAAGCCGGATCGGGCACCATGCCCACGCTGCGGGGTGCGCGGGGATGTCGGATGCAAGCACAGCAGGGGTGGGCGGTGAGCAAGCGTAAACCGATCAGCAAGCGCGTCCGTTTTGAGGTGTTCAAGCGGGACAGTTTCACCTGCCAGCATTGCGGTCAGTCCGCGCCGGATGTTGTCCTGCATCTCGATCACATCAACCCTGTGGCGGGTGGCGGCGACAATGACCTGATGAACCTCGTCACCTCCTGCGAGCCTTGCAACGCTGGCAAGGGTGCGCGGGCGCTCGACGACAACAGCGTGATTGCCAGACAAAAAGCACAGCTCGACGAACTGAATGAGCGACGCGAGCAGCTGGAAATGATGCTCCAATGGCGCGAAGCTCTCGCGGACCTTGATGCTGAATACGCCGCTGCGCTTGAGCAACGCTTCTCCGACGAAACAGGGTCAAGTCTTACGGATGTCGGGAAGGCAAAGGTTAGGCAGTGGTTAAAGCGTTACCCGCTGTCCGATCTGTTGAGTGCCCTAGATGACGCCCTAGGCACTTATTTCAAGGGTGGCGATCCGGAGAACGGCGAGCGCAACAATGAGTTGGCCGGCAAGGCTTTCGGGATGGTGCCCCGCATCATCAACGCGAGGAGGCGGAACGCCGACAAGCCGTGGATGAAAGACCTGTTCTACGTCCGCGCGATCGTTCGCAACCGACACTACTGCAACGAGCGCGTCGCCATCGACCTGATTGAGCAGGCTTACCACGCGGGCGCTCACATAGAAGAACTGAAGGATTGGGCGAAACGCTCACGCAGCTGGACCAACTGGCGCGACGAGATGGAAGCCTGGATCGAACATTTGGGGGAGCCAGATGAGCAGGATTAGATCGGTTCACCCAGGTGTGTGGACCGATGAGCGGTTCGTGACGGTCACGCCGATGGCGCGCTTGTTCTTCATGGGCATCTGGAATGAGTGCGACGACTTCGGCTCTTTCGAGTGGTCGCCGCTCAAGCTCAAGATGCGGCTGCTCCCGGCCGACGCTGTGGACGCGGCGGCGCTGCTTGCCGAACTAGAAGATGCCGGGAGCGTCCTGCGCTATGAGGTAGCCGGCAAAGCTTACGGGGCGGTTCGGAACTTCTGCCAGTATCAGCGCCCCAAGAAGCCGAACGCAGTGCATCCTCAGACCGATGAAGTTCGGAACTGGGTGAACACTGAAGCCCGTTCAACACGGGACGGTGGGGAAGAGGTTCCGAACGAGTCCGGAACTGGTGGGGAAAAGTCCCGCCAGATGAAGGAGGAAGGAGGAAGGAAAGAAAGTAAGGGAGAGCATAAATGCTCTCATGGCAACGGCGCTGCCGTTCCCGAGCCTGAACTGACTCCTGAGGATGTAGTCGAAGCCTGGAACGAGATGGCTGCGCGCATTGGCCGCCCCATCATCCGGAAGATGACGGATACCAGGCGGCGGCAACTGAAAGCCCGCATCAAGCAGAACGGCTTGGATGACTTTAAAGCGGCGTTCGACGCAATCGAACGATCCCCATTTCTGAGAGGAGAAACCGGCAACTGGCCCGGTGCCACCTTCGACTTTCTGCTCCAGCCAGGGAGCTTCGTGAAAATGGTGGAGGGCGCATATGACCAATAAGCTGATAGCCGACCGCAAGCGCACTGGCGAACGCTCCCCCAAAGACCCCCACGTCTGCTGCATCTGGGCGAACGAGCGGCTGCATCCCGATCTCGTCGGCAAGGCCGAGTGGGTGGTGAACACCGGCCCCAACCGCGACCAGTTCCCCATCGTCCTTGAGGACATCGCCAGCGGAAGGCGTAGCCGGTGAAGCCCCGCACCGTCGCCATCTGCGGAGCCTTCGCCCGCATATCCGGCATCTGCTTTGGCATTGCCTTCTTCGCTGTCGGCATTGGCGAGGCGATCAACGGTTATCTGTGCTGCCGGTTTTCGGAGGGGAATGACTGATGGCCACCAGGGCAAGGCGCAGCATGAAGCTCAAGGCGGCACGGCGCGATCCAGTGGCGGCCCTGGCGCGCAGCATCGATATGCCCGAAGCACAGATCTCGAAGGGCGGGCTGGTGGCGGTCGATGTGCAGAACCACAGCGACGACGACCAGCGGGCGATGGTGCGCTCGACGCAGACCCAGACGGTTCGCCGGCTGACGAAGCTGGAGAAGCTCTACGCCCGCCAAGTCGTCGATATGCGCGAGCTGAAAGCCTGCGAGTGGTATCGGGGAGCCCATGAAGCCCGCTATGACACGCTCGGCGTCACCGCGCAGTGGGGCAGTGCTGGCGGCGGCGGCACGGGCTTGCGGGATCACCTTCCCAAGACCAAGGAACAGCAGGCCGCGTTTGCCGACTTCGACTTCGCCCGTGCTGGTATTAGCCCGACGATCCGCCCGCTATTTGAGCGCGTGGTGCTGCAAGGCCGACCGCTGGGCAAGCTGCGGTTGACGTTCCGCCTAGCCGTGCGGCAACTGCTGGAGCGCATCGAGGGGAGAGTGCAACTCTAAATAGTGGGAGAGAACAAGTGTCTAACGTTAAGACTCTGGACGACGTGAAGGCTGATATGAGCGACCTATACGAACAAGTTAAGTGCGGCCAGACTGACCTGAAGATGGCAGGGGAGCTTGCAAACATCACCGGAAAATACCTGAAGGCGGTTCAGTTGGAACTGGCGCAGGAAATATTTATGGCGAACAACCCAGATCGTCGGCTGCTGACAGGTTCGGGCGATGTCATACGCTGATCCGCAGAAGGCACGCGAAGCCAAGAAGCGTTACGCCATAGAACACCCTGAACGGATGCGAGAGGCGAGCAGGCGATCTAGAGAGAAACGGAGGGGCTATTGTCTGCTTCCCGGAAAGGCCAGCGACGAAGAAAAACGCGCCCATCGTCGTGTGCAGCAGCGACTGTGGCGGCTTAATAACCCTGAGAAGTGTGCTCAATACAATGAGCGCCACAAGGAGCAACAGCGAACTCGGCGCGCACAATGTCCCGAACAGGTGCGTTCGGTAGAACGCGAATACCGACTCAAGAACCCCGACGTGGTGCGCATCAAGGCAGCAAAATGCCACGTCGCCAGAAGTGTGGGCGTCAGAGCGAGGCAAGTCCCCCGGAATGTGGCAGAGGCTTGGATACTGGTAAACAAGGTGAGAGCTGCGACTAAAGATGCGCGAACCTTGACTTTGGAACGAAAATGTGCCTAGATTCCGACATTGGGTTTTTGCGCCCTCTCCCCACCAGCTTGTCGTCGCGTTGAGTCTCCCCCTCTCGCGCTTCGACCGCCCCGCACCGATCATCCGACGCATCGTAACAGGCACACCGTGCAGCTCGCGGTCGGCATCTGTTCGTGTGCGGGGCAAACATTCGGAGAAGGCCAATGACTATCGCCACCCTGCTGCTGATCATCGCGCTGATCCTGTTCGTCTGTGCCGCGTTCGGCGTCGGCGCCCGCTTCAACCTCACGGCTGCCGGCCTGGCATCGCTGACGCTGTCGCTGCTGATCGCAGGTGGAGCGCTTGCCTAGCTACCGCCCCAAGGTTCCTGATCGTCGCCAGACGGTCACGGACATGGTGCTTCACCAGCAGCGCATCATCGCAGCGCGCCGGTTCATGTTCGAAGCATGGATCAGCGATGTCGTGAACGGACGGGCGAGAATAGGCGATGGCTGATTCAACACCGGCAAAACACCTCGAGCCCTACAAGTGGCAGCCCGGCACATCTCCGAACCCCGCCGGCCGCCCGAAGGGTTCCCGCAACAAGCTCGGCGAAGCATTCCTGCAAGCCCTGCATGAGAGCTTCCTCGAGCAAGGTCCGGCCGCGATCCAGCGGGTCATCGAGGAAAAGCCCGACCAGTATCTGAAGGTGATCGCCAGCGTGGTTCCCAAGGAGTTCACGCTGAACCTGGGGGACGACTACAGCGAGATGTCCGATGACGAGCTTGTCGAGCGAATGCATCGACTCCAGGCGGCGATTGCTCCTTTCCTCGCTGGCGGAACTGGAGACGCTGAAGGCGGCGATGGAACGGAGGCAGGCACGCAACAGCCTGCTCAGCTTCACTAGCTACACGAACGGGCAATATCGCCCTGCGCCTCATCACAAGCTCATCTGTGACCGATTGGAAGCGGTCGAGCGTGGCGAGCTTGACCGCCTGATGATCTTCATGCCGCCGAGGCATGGCAAGTCGGAGCTGGCTTCCAAGCGGTTTCCAGCATGGTGTTTGGGGCGCAAGCCGACGCGGCAGATCATCGCGGCGTCCTACAATTCGGACCTGGCTGACGACTTCGGCCGCCACGTCCGCAACATCATCAACGAGCCGGAGTTCGGCGAGGTTTTCCCCGGCGTCACGCTGGCACCGGACAGCCATGCGGCCAAGCGGATGAATACCAACCATGGCGGCTCTTATGTCGCGGCGGGTGTTGGCACGGCGGTGACGGGCCGGGGCGCCGACATTGCGCTGATCGATGACCCGTTCAAGGACCGCGAGGAAGCGGACAGCGAACGGCGGCGTGAACTGGTTTGGGACTGGTATCGCTCGACGTTCTACACTCGCCTGATGCCTGGCGCGGCCATAGTGGCGATACAAACTCGCTGGCACGAAGACGACCTTGCCGGGCGCTTGCTCGATCAGCAGGGACGGGTTGAAGACGGCGGCGAATGGACTGTCCTCGAAATGCCGGCGATCAACGCTGCCGGGGAAGCCTTGTGGTCTGAATGGTATGACCTCGAGGCGCTGGAGCGGATCAAGGCGAGCATCGGGCAGCGGGAATGGTCGGCGCTCTACCAGCAGCAGCCGCAGCCCGACGAAGGCACGTTCTTTCAGCGCGACTGGTTCAAGTTCTGGCACGAGCTGCCGCGGCTGAGGATTTACGGGACAAGCGACTACGCGGTCACCGATGGCGGCGGCGACTGGACGGTTCACCGGGTCTGGGGCGTCGACGCTGCCGAGAATATCTATCGGATTGCGGGCTGGCGGGGTCAGACGCCGGCCGATCAGTGGATCGACGCCAAGCTCGACCTCATTGAAAAGCACAAGCCTCATGCGTGGTTCGGCGAGGCGGGGGTTATTCAAAAGGCGGTCGAGCCGATGCTGATGAAGCGGATGCGCGAGCGCAAGGTGCGCTGCCGGATGGAATGGGTGCCGTCGATCCATGACAAGGCGACGCGGGCGCGGGGCTTTCAGGCGCGAGCATCGATGGGCAGCGTGTTCTTCGAGCCGAGCGCGGACTTGAGCGAGTTCCTGGTGTTCCCGGCCGGCAAGCACGACGACGAGGTGGACGCGGCGAGCCTGATGGGGCGGGTGCTGGACCAGGTTCACCCCGCGATCGTGGCGGCTTCGGATCAGGCGAAGCCACGCGATATGTGGGCAACGCCGGATCGAGAAGTCGCGGATTGGAGGGCAGCATGACATCAGCCTACCGCCGCGACCACATCACGGACCCTGCCAATGACGAGTTCGAGCGGCTGACTTCGGCGGCCCGGCTGGACATCGTGGCGGCGATTACGGCGTTCAACTCGCTTTATCCCACGCCGTCGCCTTCCTCTGGCGAACGCAGGGCGCTGGAGCGGGCGTTTGCGCGGTTCCTGATCGACAGCGGCAAGGCTTCGGCCTCGGGAGTGCTGACCTGATGGCAACCGCGCCCGAGACAGTCATGGAAGCGCCGGCCGTCACCTTCGACCTGGCGCAGCTCAAGAAGCTGTATCAGGAAGCCCGCGACAATACCGACGGGGCGCGGCGCGAAGCCGAGCTGGCGCAGGACTATTACGATAACAAGCAGTGGTCGTCGGCCGCGATCAAGGCGCTTCGCAAGCGCAAGCAGCCGGAAATCTGGGTCAACCGCATCGCCCCGGCGGTGAACGGCATTCTCGGCGTGATCGAGCAGGGGCAGGCCGACCCCCGCGCCTTCCCGCGCAATGCCGAGGACCAGGATGCGAGCGAGGTTGCCACGGATGCGCTGCGCTATGCGGCCGACAACGCCCGCTGGCCGCGCACCAAGCTCCAGGCGGCAAGAACCTATCTGGTCGGCGGCATCGGCGCTGTCATCGTCGAGGTTGATGATGAGGGCGATCCCTGGCCGAGGGTCATTCGCCAGGGCGAGTTCCTGTATGATCCGCACAGCCGCGACCATGACTTCGAGGATGCCCGGTTCATGGGGGTTGCGAAGTGGATGTATGTCGACGCGGTGAAGGCGCTCTATCCCGACGCGGATATTGATGCCGATGCGATTGCCCCGCAGTCGGTTAGCTTCGACGACGAGGACAAGCCGCAAACGGGCTGGACCGATCCGAAGCGCAACCGCGTGCTGGTGGTCGAGCTCTACATCGACAAGGGCGGCTGGAAGCGGGTTGTGTTCTACGGCGGCGGGGTGCTGAGCGCGGAAGCCAGCCCCTACGTTGACGAGAAGGGCCGCCCGACCAATCCGATCGTCGCGCAGTCGTGCTTCGTCGACCGCGACAATGGGCGATATGGCATCGTCAAGGCGATGGTGCCGATCCAGGACGAGATCAACATGAGCCGCAGCAAGATGCTGCATATGCTCAACTCGCGCCGGGTTCGGATTACCGAGTTGAACGGGCCGGACGTGGATGCGAACACGATCCGCGAGGAAGCGGCCCGCCCTGATGGGATTATCCCGTTCGGAGTTCAGCCCGCCGACAATGGCGATCTTGCCGTCGGGCAGGTCCAGCGAATGCAGGAGGCCAAGGCCGAGCTTGAGCGCATGGGGCCGAACCCGGCGGTGCTTGGGCGGGATGGCGCCAGCGCCTCGGGCCGCTCGCATCTGGTGCGGCAGCAGGCGGGATTGACCGAGCTGACCCCGGCGCTGGGCGGGCTCGAGGACATGGAGCTGCGCGTGTTCCGCCAGATGTGGATGCGGATCAAGCAGTTCAAAACCGAGCCGTGGTGGATTCGCGTCACGGATGATGTCGGCGCGGCCAAGTTTATGATGCTCAACGAGCCGGTGGTCGAGGAAGTCCCGGCGATCGTGCCCGGTCCTGACGGGCAGCCGACGGTCGGCACTCAGCAGGTGGTGGTCGAGGTCAAGAACCGCCCCGCCGAGATGGACATGGACATCATCATCGACGCCATGCCCGATACGGCGAATATCCAGGCCGAGCAGTTCGCCGAGCTGGTGAAGCTGGCTGGCATCTACGGACCGCAGGAAGTTCCTTTCGACGACTTGCTTGAGGCGTCCAACCTGCCGAAGAAGCGCGAGCTGATGGAGAAGCGGCAGGCGCGGCAGCAGGAGATGCAGCAGGCACAGCCGCCCGTTGATCCACGGGTTGAGGCCGATGTCGCGGTCAAGCAGTCGCAGGCTGCGGTGAATGCCGCGAAGGCCGATGGCATGGCGCTCCGCAACCAGATGGACGCGATCGGCGCGGCGCAGATCGTCAATGCCGACCCTGCGATAGATAACAACGTGATTGCCAACGCGGGCTGACCGCGAAGGCCAATAGGGGCCGCCTCCCTCAAAGGGCGCATCGTCATCTGTTGGACGCAAGCAACGGACCTGGCCGCCGAGGGACGGGCGCATCGTGGACGCCGCGACGAGACAGCGCGCGATAGGGAAACATCATGGAAGACGACGAGGACTTTCTGGCGGCCGTCGAGGCCGACAATGCGAGCAATGCCGAGGACGCAAAGACGCTAAAGGTCGAAGCGGACAAGGTTGAAGTCGTTGAGCAGGCGCCGGCGGAAACGCCCCAGCCTGAGCAGCCCGGGGGCGAACCAGCAACGGAAGCGCCCAAGGACGAACTTTTGCTCGACACGCCTGTGGAAGCGCCCAAGCAGCCGGAGCCGGGTTTTGTCCCGATCGCCGCGATGCTTGATGCGCGCGACCGCGCCAAGGCGGCTGAGGAACGGCTGCGCCAGCTCGAGGAGCAGGCACGGCAAGCCCAGCAGCAAGTCCCGATGCCCGATCCGTATGAAGACCCGGAAGGGTTTGCGGCAGCGCAACAGGCGCAAGTCGGGCAGGCGCTCTACCAGACCAACCTTCGTTGGTCGGAGCGCATTGCCTCTATCCAGCACGGCGCGGATACCGTCGCAAAGGCCAAGGAATGGGGTTTCGCCAAGTGCGATTCCGACCCCTATTTCAACGCCCGCGTCGCCGCGTCTGATGATCCCATTGGCTTCGTGGTCGAGCAGTGGAAGCGCGAGGAACTGGTTTCGCAGGTTCAGCCTGACGAGTTCGAGCAGTTCCGCGCGTGGAAGGCCGCCCAAGCCCAGCTCCAGACGCAACCGCCCGCGCAAGCGGGACAACCCAACACGGCCTCCAAGATACCGCCTCGCAGCCTGGCATCGGCACCATCGGCAGGAAGCATCCTGATCGAGCCGGAGCCGAGCGACGAGGACATATTCAAGGAGGTCATCGGTAAAAGGTAAAATCCGATGGCAGAGACTGTCCTGAACAGCGGCCTGACTATCAGCCGCTGGCGGAGGAACTACTTCCGCGAATACACCCGCGCGTCGCGCTTCGCGCCCTACATGGGCCGGGGTAACGACAACATCATCGTCACCATGTATGAGCTCCAGACTGAGGCGGGCAAGACGATCATCGTCCCGTTCGTCGGCCGTCTGACCGGCTCTGGCGTGTCTGGCTCCCAGGTTCTGGAGGGCAACGAGGAAGACCTTGGCAGCGGCTCGATGCCGGTTGCCGTCGACTTCCGCCGTAATGCGGTGATCGTTCCCAAGTCGGAGCAGTTCAAGACCGACATCGACCTGCTCGATGCCGCCCGGCCCGCGCTGCGGGACTGGGAATCCGAGCTGCTGCGTGCCGACATCCTGCGCGAGTTCGGGGCTATTGCCCTGACGGACGCAGCGGCGACGACCGTTCCGTATGCCTCGGCGACGGCGGCACAGCGCAACGAGTTCCTGACCCGCAACACGGATCGCATCCTGTTCGGACGGGACCGTTCCAACACGGTGGCGGGCAACTTCGCCGCGTCGCTGGCGAACGTCGACAACACGGACGACCGCGCGAACTATGCGCTTGTCACCAAGCTGAAGCGGATTGCGAAGGCGGCCAAGATCACGCCGTATCAGTCCGACCAGGCGGCCGGGCAGGAGTGGTTCGTGCTGTTCGTCGGCTCGCGGGCGTTCCGCGATCTGGAGAACGATCCGACCATCGTTCAGATTGACCGCGACGCGCGTGTTCGTGGCACTGAGAACAACCCGCTGTTCCAGGGCGGCGACCTTCTGGTGCGCGGCGTCATCATCCGTGAGGAGCCGGAGATCGGCGTCCTGGCGGGCGTCGGCAATGCCGGTGCGGATGTGGAGCCGATGTATCTGGCGGGTGCGGGCGCGGTTGCGATCGCATGGGGCCAGATGCCGCAGACGAAGACGCGGCTTGCCGATTACGACTTCCGCAAGGGCGTCGGCATCGAGGAGCTGCTGGGCGTCAAGAAAATCCACCAGAACGGCGTTCAGCGCAGCCTGGTGTCGGCCTTCGTCGCTGCTCCGCAGGACGCCTAACCCCCTGATCTGAAAGGAAACTGACATGCCTACTTTTCGCAGCCGGCAGGTCACGGAGCGGATGCCGATCCATAGCCATGGTGACGCATCCTCGATCAAGGCGGCGCATTTCCAGATTGAACTGGGTGCGACCGCTGCGGCCGACGTGATCGAGCTGGGGTATCTCCCCGACTACGCCGTCCCGGTCGATGTCACGGTGCACCACACCGCTGGCATCACCGGCCTTAGCGTTGGCACTGCGGCGGCTCCGGCTGGCCTCATGGCCAACGCTGCCGTGACGGCCAACGTGCCGCTTCGCACGGCCAGCGGCCCGCAGTTGTTCCGCAACACCGGGCTCGGCAAGCGCCTTGTCACGGCGACGGTCGGCACGGGTGGCGGTTCTGCCGGAACGCTCAACGTCATGGTCGAATATCTCGTTGAGGACCAAGGCGTCGGCTATCCGTTCACCGCAGCCGCATAAGGAGGGCTGAGCATGAAAGCCAAGTATATCGGCGATCCCAACCTCCCCGAAAAGGAGCGGGACATTCCCGACGAGCAGGAAGCGTTCGGCATCACCTTCGAGAAAGGCAAGTTTGCCGACATCGAAGACCCGGCCGTGTTCCGCACTCTGGAGGGCAACCCCTACTTTGAGACCCAGGGCAAGGCCCCGGAGGAGAAGTAACGACAAGGGCCGGGGCTTAACCGCCTCGGCCCTTCTCGTTCGTATGGAGGGGACTGCTGATGCCCGACAGTTTCATCCACGCGGACGTCGGCCCGGACGGGCATCGCCAGCGGCTGGACTCCGACGAAGTGACGGTCGGTCCCATCAAGGTCCAGCGCCAGCGGGTTATCGCCACCAACCTTGACCGCCTGGCAACGGGGGTCAACCCGGACGGCAGCGACTTTTCGCTCCAGACGCACGGCGCTGAGGAGCGCGCAGTCCAGCGCCAGCGGTCGTTCGCAACCAGCACTGGACGGCTGACGCTTACGGTAGCGGGCAACATCCGCGCCCTGTTTCGGAACCCCGCAGGTTCGGACCGAACCGCTTATCTGGCGCACATCGCCAGCTTTTCGTCGGCGACCGGCTTTGCCACGTTCCTGCTCAATCCGACCACTGGTCTGCCCTCGGCGGTTCGTCCCCGGCTCAACTCGGTGGTCAACTCCACGAACACGTCAGCGATCGAGTTCTTTTCCGACACCAGCGCCACAACGCCTCTGAGCGGCGGCACCGATACCGGGCTGGTGTTCGGCTTGCCGCCCAATGCGCGGACCAAGCTCGACTTTCCGCCGCTGGTGTTTCCGCCCGGATTTGCGCTCGGCATCAACGTCCCGTTTGCGGGTGCGGCCGATGCCACCATGTCGTTCTACTGGTGGGAGGTCTAGGCATGGATGTTCCCGCTAATCCGACTGCGGAACAGTTGCGGCAGATGGCCGACCAGGCGGATGCCAATGCCTTCGCAGCACTGCGATCGGCTGAGGCCGGGCCGACTTGGCTGGAGGCGACGCACTACTGGCTGAGCGTGGCTGACGCACTGCGCTCTCGCGCCGCCCAGATCAACTGAACCGCGGAGTTTCCCGATGCCGACTTGCCGCGACATCATCACCCGCGCGCTTCGCAAGGCTCGCGTCTATGCGGCGGGAGAGGAACCATCCGCCGAGGACATGGCTGATGGGCTCGACGAGTTGCAGAACCTCTATGAGCAATGGGGTTCGGGCGGGATGTTTGGTCGTCTGTCGGACGTTCACACGAACGCCGACTATGAGGCATCGCCCGGCGAGCGAGTTGTGTTGACCGAGGACGCGACAGTCACGATCCCCGAAACCATTTATGACGACGGCTCGGATTATCCGCCCTATGACCTGTCGTTCATTGAGGTCATCGCGCCGGACAGCGTAACCCGTTACCTCTATTCGGGCGGCCGCTGGGTTGAGATCGGCGCGCTCGGACTGGATGACGAGGCGCCCCTTGCCAACCGAGGCCGGGGTGGCCTCGCGGCGTGCCTGGCGCTGGCCTATGCCGAGGAGTTCGGAGCCGAGGTCGGGCCGGGCGTTGCGCGCCAGGCGGCGGCATTCAAGACGGCCCTGTCGCTCAAGATGGGGTCGGATGCGGCCCGCACGGCGCCGGATTATTTCTGACGGTCACAGGGGCGTGTAGGAGTATCCATTGCGGCCTCTAGCGACCATTTAAGCTTGGTTAGCCGTTGGCGAACATTTCTTGGCTCTTTCCCAAACCTCTCACACAGTTCTGCGATTGAACCCGTCACGCCTCTGTAGGTCCACTGTTTAATTCTACGCTGGTTCCGCGCTTGTTGCTTAGCGTCGGCCCAGATGCAGTTCTGCGGGCTGTATTCCTTGTCGTTATCCAGACGTTCTATGGAGTGCCCGGCGGGGCGGTTGCCCATGTCGGCAAGAAACCTTCTGAATCCACCGTCGCCCGTCCAGCGAGCACAAACAGTGATCCCTCGCCCGCCGTATCTTGGGTAGTCTCGGCGGCGCTTGTCGCCGCAGCGGCGGTGCATGGATGCCCAGATGAAATATTCCGGGTGATCAATGTCTCGATCGGCCTTGCGATAGCGCGTTTCTGCAAATCGGCACCCGCAACTGATCGTTCTACCGTGAACAAGGTCCGGTGGTCGCACCAGCTTCTCATTGCCGCAATCGCACCGGCAGCGCACCGCCCGTCCGACCTTCTCGGGCAGCACAGTTAGATACCTGTATCGGGACTTTAGCGGGAGGGCTTTGGCCATGTTTTACCATAGCCCAGCAGGTCACTAAATGCCAGCAATTCTGTATGGCAAAGGTGCGTATCGGCGCGCCAACGGCAACCTCCCTGAGTTTGTATTAATTAATATGTTTCTCGAGGCCACGCCGTCTGCCGAGGCTGGCGTTGTGCTGCTGTCCCGCAGCGGACTGGAAAGCCATCGCACCGTCGGCAGCGGGCCGATCCGGGGGCTGTTCACGCAGGAAGGCACGTTCGGCGGGGATGTTTTCACCGTGTCGGGAAGCGGCCTGTATCGCGGCGTGACGCAAATCGGCACCATCGCGGGAACGGGAGCGGTTTCGTTCGCGGCGTCGGAAACCGAGCTGCTGGTAACGGCCGGAACGACGCTTTATTCCTACAACGGCACGGACACGGTTGCAGTCGCCTTGCCAGACAACTTCCATGCGCGGGCGGTGGCGTATCTTTCCGGGCATTTCATCGCCGCGCGCAGCGGCACGCATCAATTCTACTGGAGCGCGCCGATGGACGGGCGTTCCTGGGATGCGCTGGACTTCGCCTCGGCGGAAAGCGAGCCGGATCATCTGCTCGATGTCCAGGTCATGCGCGGCAACCTGTACCTGATGGGGCAATCATCCATCGAGCCGTGGTACTACACTGGCGCGCTCGACCTGCCCTTTTCGCTGATCCAGCAACGGCTTTTGCCACAGGGCGTGATTGCCACCGGCTGCGCGGTCGAGCTCGACAACACGCTGATGTGGGTCGGCTCGGACGGGTTGGTCTATCGCATGGCCGATGTCGGCGAGCGGATCAGCGACCACGGCATTGAGGAACGGGTCGAAAAGTCGGCCAGCGTGTCGGCGTTCGGTTTCGTCCATGAAGGCCACAGCTTCTATTGCCTGAGACTGTCGCAGGGCACGTGGGCCTATGACGCGGCAACGGGGCAATGGAGCGAATGGCGCACCTACGGCCGGGGCAATTTCGCGGGCCGGAGCGCGACGGTCCAGGGGCAACGGGTGCTTTTGGGCGACGACGCGAGCGGCACCATCTGGACGTTCGGCAACGGCTTTTCCGATGGCGGGGCGGAGCTGGTGCGCGAGTTCACCGCGGCCTTTCCGCTGAACGGCGGCACGGCAACGGTCGACAGCGTGACGGTAGACGCCAACGCGGGTCGAACCGAGCATCTTGAGGGGCTTGGCGTCGAACCCAAGCTGGAGATGGCGGTGTCGCGGGATGCCGGGGCGACCTGGGGCGCATGGCGATCGGCAAGGCTGGGTGCCCAAGGGGAATATAGGACGCGGACGCGCTGGAACCGGGTGGGGATGTTCGACGCGCCCGGCGCGATGTTTCGGTTCCGCGCCAGCGATCCGGTGCCGCTGAGGGTTTCCAACGTGCTAGTGAACGAAGCGGGGGGAGGCCGTAGCCGTGCTTAAGCTGCCGCGGCTTCCGGCGGGACAGGGAATTGTCGATCGGCAGACGGGCCTCCCGACGCTGGCGTTCACGGTCTATTGGCAGCAGGTTCTGGAGGCACTGGAGGCTCAAGAAGCCACGCAGGACCAGCTCATTGCGGATCTGGCGGCAGCGGTGCTGAACATTCAGGCGGCGATGGCAGCGGCGCAAGCAGCACAGACCGACGCCACCAACGCAGCAAGGGAAACCGCGCGGCTCAACAGCTATCCGAACCCTGGCAACGTGCTGACAGCCACAGATGCCGGAACCGATGCAACGATCACGATTGCCAGCCATAAGCGGGTCTATCCGGTGCAAGGTTCGGTAAGCATTCCCAGTGTCACCGTGGCAGCCGGCACCATCACCGGACTGGCGTATTCGACGCGCTACTTTGTGTTCTATGATGACCTTTCGCTGGCGAATACCACGCCGACGTTCCAGGCCACCACCAACTCGGCAACAGCGCAGGTCGGCGCGGCGGCAGGGCGTCACTTTGTCGGCTATGTCACTACGCCTGTAGCGGGCGGGAGCGGCACAGGCGGCACAGGCGGCGCACCTCCGGGTGGCGGCGGCGGCGGCACTGGTGGCAGCGTCGAGCCGTGATCCGTTACGCTACGCTTGAGGATGTCGAGCGCATCAACGCCTGGGTGAAACGAGACAGCGGGCAAGAAGTCGATTTCAGCGAGTTCCTTGCCAACGGAATGAATGTCTGCCTGCTCGAAGGCGAAGGCGGGGCCTTGTTCGCATGGCGCGGGCCGGGGATCTACGAGGCGCACGCCTTTTTCGCGCAGCGCGGGCGCGCCGTGCTGGACCTGTCGCACCGGATGCTTGCCGAGATGCGCCAGCGGGGCGCGCGGCTGTTCTGGTCGGCGGTCCCGGTCGAGAACCGCAAGGCCGTTCTTTATTGCCGCCTGCTTGGGTGGAAGTCGCACGGGGTCGAGAACCTGCCCAACGGGCGCTGCGAAATCTTTGTCGGAGAATGATATGCCTCCTCTAGCCGTCGCCGCTGCTTCCGCCGCCGCAACCATTGGAGGCGCGTATCTCAGCGGTAGGGCGCAAAAGAAAGCCGCGAGCAAGTCGGCGGGCGTGGCGCGCGATACGGCCGCCCAGAACAACGCGCTTCAAGAGCGGATTTACGGGCAGAACCGGGACATTCTGAACCCCTATGTCCAGCGCGGCAACGAGGCGGGAAGCGCGATCAACGCCTTGCTCGGCATCTCCGGCACGGGGCAGGCTCCCGCAGCTCCGATCACGCAGGGCAGCGGCTGGGGCGGCGCGATGACGGCGATCGACCAACCTCCGCCTGCCGACTATCCCGGCTTCCCCTATGCCGCGCACATGAGCCTTGCCGGGGAACGCGACGCGGGCGGGCTCGACATGGGACAGATGCCCATGCAGCGGCCTGCAATGGCGATGTCCTCGCCCACCATGCAGGGCGACGCAACCGTCCAGGGGGCGAGGGTCGCGCCCGTCACCGATCCGAACGCGGCATACCAGAATGCCTTTCAGAACTACCTCAACTCGACGGGCTACCAGTTCCAGGTCGACCAGGGGAACCGCGCGATCACCCAGAACCGGGCGGCGGCGGGAGCGCTCAACAGCGGCGCGACCCTGAAGGCGCTCCAGACCTACGGGCAGAACACCGCGACCGGCTTTTTCAAGGACTATCTCGGGCTACTGGCGGGGCAGCAGGACACCGGCTTCCGGGGCGCGGCTGCGGTCGCAGGCGTCGGCACGGGCTATGCCGACCGGACGAGCACGAACAACAACAATGCGGCAAATGCCCAGATGGGGGCGTATCAGCAGCGTGCCGACGCCAACGCAGGCATTTACGGCTCCATAGCGGGCGGGATCAGCGGCGTCGCCAATGCGCTCGGCTCGAGCTACGGCAGCAGGGCACCGGCACAGCAACAGCCGATCATCACCAATCTGCCGAGCCAGCTTCCGCAGAACTGGCTACGCCGATGAGCGCCGTAACCCGCATCGCCGCGCTCGAGGCCAAGCGCAAGGCGCGCGGCGGCAAGCCGGGCATGGTCGCCAATGTCGAAGCGATCGAGCGCGAGATGGCGCGGCTGGAGCCCTACACCGGCACCTACCGCGACAAGGCAACGCATCGCTTTGTCAGCCCGGCCTTCGCGCTGGACAATCCCGACACGACTGAGAGGGTAAGATGAGCGGCTTGGGCGGGTATTGGCAGGCATTCAACGCCGCGAAGGGCAGCATCGACGACGTGTTCGCCGCGCGCAAGCGGAATGCGCTAGAGCAGGCCATGCGCGGCTATGCGATGAACCCCGACGATCCGGGGGCTGTGAACGCGCTGGCGCAGGCCGACCCGGCAATGGCGATCCAGGTTCGCCAGCAGCAGGCAACGGCACAACAGGCCCAGCAGCGCGCACAGCAGGAAAAGCAGCAGCGCGACACGGCGGTTATCGCCGCCCTGGCGCGGGATGCCAAAGACCCGGAGAGCTTCGACGCGGCGGTGGACCAAGTCATTGCCATGGGTTATCCCGACGCGGCTCAGTTCAGGGGGCAGTTCAGCCCGGCGCTTCGCAGCGCCTTGATGGCAGCGGGCGGGATCAAGGAGGATACGCCGGAGCCGACGACATTCCAGCGTGACGCGATGGCGGCGGGCATCCAGCCGGGAACGCCCGAGTTCGCCGCCGCCTTCAAGTCGCGGCAGCTCCGCTACGTTACCGACGTAAACGGCAACATCCGGGTTGTCGATCCGACAGCCTTTATCGGCGATGGCGGCCCTCAAGTGGCCAACCCCGCGCCCGGGAAAGGCACTGGGCCGCCGCCCGTTCTTACCGACGACGACTGGGGAGACGAAGGAGGTCCGACGCCGCGCGCGTCGGGCGGCTTTCTCTAGCTCGCAAATCATGCCTGCGCTGATCCAGCAAGAGAGTGGTGGGCGGCCGGGCATTCTCGGGCCGCAGACGAAATACGGTCAGCCGGTCGGACTGACGCAGATGCTTCCTGAGACTGCCCGACAGATGGCGTCAAAGCTCGGCTGGCCATGGCGTCCCGACCTGATGCGCGGCACCTCGCAGGAAGCAGCACAATATCAGCGGGCGCTCGGGGAAGCCTATTTACGCGAGGGATTGAGGGCGACCGGCAACCTCCGCGATGGCCTCCGCTACTACCACGGCGGTCCCAACCGGCGGCTATGGGGTCCGAAAACCGGCGCCTACGCCGATTCAATCATTCGCCGCCTTGGAGTGCGCTAATGGCCGATATTCCTGAAGGCACTGTTCGCCAGCATCCCAACGGCGGAACCTATATCCGCCAGGGAGGCGTCTGGGTGCTTCAGGCGTCCATGCCCAGTTCTCCATCTCCCGCCGAGGGCAGCAGGGGTGTTCTGGGAACGATCGCCAGCCCGCCCAAGATCGAAAAGCCGGAGGTGCGGCAGGTTGGCAACCAGCTCGGAGTCATAGGGCCGGGGGGCACGTTCACGCCAACCTACACGGCACCTGAAAAGCCGGAGAAGCCGAACGATGCGTGGAGCGACGTTGACAAGGCGTTCGCGAAGGACTTCGTCGATTGGCGCGCTACAGGCGGTTATGCAGACGTTCGCAAGCAGCTCCAGCAGCTCAGAGCATCAAGGCGCGCTCTGCAATCCGGCAAGAACCTTACTGGCCCGGTCGTTGGCCGAGTCCCTGACGCTATCAGCGCCTTTGTTAATCCAGAGGCTGTTTCGACGAGGGAGTCAGTCGAGGAAGTCGTTCAGCGGGCGTTGCGGCTAATTCTAGGCGCGCAGTTCACTGAAAAGGAAGGCGAGCGACTAATCGCCCGAGCCTACAATCCAGCGCTGGACGAGAAGGAGAACGCCAAGCGTGTCGGCCGGTTGATAAATCAACTTGACACGATGGCGCGAGCCAAGGAAGCGGCTACCGAGTATTTCGAGAAGAACGGAACCCTTCAGGGATATCAGGGACCATCGTTTAACGTCTCAGACGTTGACCTTGGCGACGGCGCCCAAGATGATCCCGACGAAGCCCCCAAGGATGATGTGCGCGGCGAGCTGGAAACCCGCATCAAGCGCGGTGACGATCCCGCTGCGACGATTAGCTGGCTCATCTCTATCGGCCGCCCGCCATCTGAGGACGAAGCGCGGCGCATCATCGCCAATGCTGGCAATCGCAATCCGGAGGTGCGCCCCCCTGCCGACGCTGGCTTGCTCGGCGAGTTCGGCAGGTCAGTGGCAAATATCGGCGCTGGTGCCGTTGAGGGGCTGGCCATGCTGCCTGATATGGCGGCGAACACCGTTGGCGACATTCTGGCCATCCCGGCTGAGGCTGCCGGCCTCACGAACGTCGCGCGCGGCTTGCGCGATCCGATTACGGTGGGTGGGCTGGTGCGTAGCATCGTGCCGGAGCCCACGGATGCGCTCGGCAAGGTCAACCGCTTCGGCGCTCAGATGATGGGCGGAATTGCAGGCTTTCCGCAGCGGGCAGCGCAAGCGGTAACAAACCGCCTTGTGGGGGCTGTTCCGGAGGCCCCCAAGGCATTCAACGCACTTCGTGGCCCCGATGTAGCTGCTGCGGCCCAAAGGCAAGGCGTAAGCCTGCTTCCCGCCGACGTGGGGGGAGATGCCGTCAAGTCGTTCACCAGCGCGGCCGCGCAAGCGCCAATGTCGCGTGGATCAATCGTGGCGACTTCCCGCAGAGCGGCCGATCAGATGCAGAGTGCTGCCCAGAGGGCGGGTACCCAGGCGGGCCGCGTTTTGCCGGAGGACGAGGCCGGCGAAGCGGTGCGCCGGGGCGGCAACGAGTTCATTCGGCGCACTCGCGAACGGGCCTCGCGCTTCTATGATCGCGCGCACGAGCTCGCCGATGGCATCAAGATTATGCCGACCAAGGCGATCCAGGCGATCGACGATCACATCGCCCGGATAACGCAGGCCGGCGAAATGTCTGATGACATCGTAGGCGAACTAGAGAAGGTGAAGCGCTCGCTTGGCCAAGAGGGTGGGATCACCGCTGTCGGCTTGCGCGAGGCCCGTTCGCTGCTCGGCCCAATGGCCCGTAGCGACAAGCTGCGTGGCACGGATGCCGGGCGCATCTTCGGCGAGGTGCTGGACGCGGCCTCGGACGATATGGGGACGACCTTGGCGGCTCAGGGCAAACCGGAAGCCGCCCGCCTCTTCTCCCGCGCAGATCGGCTGTGGAAGGAGCGCATCGCCGAAATCGACCAGGTGCTTGAGCCCGTCATCGGCAAGGGTAAAAGCGGCGAGGACATCGTGGCGGCGGTGGAGGGCATGGCAAAAGGCACCCGGGGCGGCGTCGTGCGGCTCCAGCGTATGCTTGCCACCCTTCCGCCGGATGAAAAGGGAGACGTGGCGGCAACGATAATTGATCGCATGGGTCGCGCGAAAGCCAGCGCCCAGGACGAAGCCGGCAGCGTGTTTTCGCCCGAGACCTTCCTGACGAACTGGAACCGGATGTCTGGCAAGGGCAAGGCGGCTCTGTTCGGTTCAGGCGAAGTGCGCCGCAATCTGGACGATATCGCCAAGCTCGCCGCCGCTCGCCGAGATACGGCTGCGCTTGGATCGAAGTCGAACACGCCGGTCGGTTTGGGAGCCAATCTCGGCGTGTGGGCTGTGGGCTCGTATGCCCATCCGGTCCTCGGGATCATGGCAGCCACCGCGCAATACGGCGGCGGCAAGCTGCTGGCATCAAAGACCTTCACCAAGTGGCTGGCGCGGACCCCTCGGAACGATCGGGCGCTCAAGCCCCATATCGCACGGCTTTCCACGATCGCCCAGAGCAATCCAGCGATTGCGGACGACGTGCTGGGGCTTCAGCGGCGGTTGGCGGAAAGTCTAGGGCAGCCAGGGCGGCTGGCCGCCGAAGATGATGTATCCGAGGTTCGGCCATAGCCACCAAAGCAGGACAAGGCACAGCCAAAACCGCTTCTGGCGTAGCGTCGTCATCATCGGGGCGGCTTCCTTAGAAGCTCAAGAATGTCGGCAAGGCGCGTTGCAACAACGCTGAAGCCGAGGATCAGGATCGCGGCAAGGGCGGCAAACTGGAAGTCGCTCACCCGCCAATTCTACCACCCCATCGCCATCACACCAAGGGCCTCCTTCGCGGGGCCCTTTTCCATGGAGCGCCCGCATGGCAGCAGCCCCTTTTTCCTTGCCTTTCTCGGTGGCGTTCAAAGCGAACGGGACGCCAGCAGCCGGGGCGAGGCTGCATTTTTACCAGTCGGGCACGCTCACGCCTGTGGATGTCTTCACAACCGCCGCGATGGATGTTGCTCATCCCAACCCTGTCACTGCCAACGGAGCGGGTCAATTCCCGCCGATCTACGTCGACAGCGCGCGTTCCTACCGGGTCATTGTCAGGGACGTTCTGGGCGGGGCGCTTGAGGATATCGACCCGCTGCCCACCAGCCCGGCCGAGGGACTGGCGACGGGCCTGCTCAAGTTCGCGGCCGGGAACGGCACGGCCAACGACGCCGCGGCAGTCCAGGCGGCGTTCAGCGCCCACCGTAGCCTGTTCGCGCCGATTGGAACCTACAAGCTCGACGCGGACGTAACCGCGCCCGGCAACCTGTCATGGCGCAAGCACCCCGACGCGAGCTTTACGGGAACGGGCAAAATCCTCACGCCCGAACTGCCGGGCGTCAATCATACCGCCGACATCGGCAAAATCCAGCTTGTCGAGGCGGCGGGAACGGCGGCGGCCCCGATCACGCATCACCAGCCTGTCGCGCTATTTTCCAAGCATATCAACTTCGCCGACGACGCAACCGGCAAGCAGCCCGCTGCGGTCGTCATGCAGGCGTATAAGTGGAACGCCGGGGCTGACGCGCATATCCAGGCTTTGTTCGTTGAGGCAATCGACAAGAGTGGCGGGGCCACGGCTTTTGTCGAGGGCTTGAGGGCGCATGGCGTCGCCCATCAGGGCGCAAGCGCCTATGGCGTCCTTGGCTATGCCGAGATCAGCGGCAGCGGCAAACACGCCATTGCAATCGAAGCTGAGACGCGGCGCTATGATGGCGTCGATAACCCAAACCCGAACCAATACGACGGGGCTGTCCACCAACTCGACGTTGCGTTCCTCGCCACCTTCCGCGGCGGCAAGAAGGCGATGGCCGGGTTCATGTTCAACCCGCACAGCGAGAGCCAGGCGCATTGCGGCTTCCTCGTGGGCAACAGCCTCAAGGCGCAGGGGGTCAATCGCAACCTTGTCACGCACTCAGCTTTTGCGACCATCGAGGCTGGCGTGCCCCACGCCTTCTACGCCCGCAATGCGACCTTTTCTCTGATGAGCGGGCCGAATGACCTGCCGATCCGAATGCAGGCAACGTCTGGAGCGGAGCTAGATGTTCTCCGCCTGCTCCCCGACAGCACCGTGGCGGTTGGCACCGAGAGCGTGGCGATCAGGCTGCCCAAGCCGGTGATTATGACGCCGGGCAACTCGATCAACCCCGACGTAGCGGGTCAACTCGTCATCCAGACCACGTCCGATACCGTGCTGACCTTCAAATATCAGGGCAGCGATAACGTCGTGCGCTCAGCCGCATTGACGCTGGCTTAGGCCATGCGAATCGACTTCTCCGCTCCGATCGCCAACCTCGACGGCTCGCCCGTCATGGAAGGCGACCGCCCGATGACCTTGGGCAACCTCGCCATCAACGCCTTGGTCGCCACGCTTCAAGGCCCGGACGGCCAGCCAGAACATCTCGACGGCATTGGCAAGGTCCGCAATGCCCTGCTCGCCGAAACCATCTTCAAGGCGTCCGAACCGCTCGACCTCAAGGCCGAGGACATTGCCTTGCTCAAGGAGCGGATTGGCCGCGCCTATAGCCCGCTTGCGGTGATGCGCGCGTGGGCCTTGCTCGATGGAGATGCCCATGTCTGATTATGAAAAGCTGCTCGCCTGCTACCTGTCGGGGCAGGTGCCCGAGGCGGCGTGGCAGGAACACCTCGCAGCCGATCCCGAGTTCGCGCGCTGGGTCGCGGAACGCATGGCCGAGCGCCGAGCCGACGCCTGATGGAAAACCTTGACCTCCGCTGGGTCACGGCGCTGATGGTGCGGGTGGCCTGATGCTGGCCGGGCTTGGGATCCATTTCGTGCCTGACGTGACGGCCGGCAGCGTCACGATCATGCTGATGCTGCTCGGCGGCGCTGCAATCTGGTGGATCAGGGGCGCTCCCGATCGGCGCCGCGCACAGACAGAGGCCGACGCCAGCCTTCGCACGGACTTGCTGGATGAGGTTCGCAAGCTGCGCGCCGAGGTCACTGAGGAGCGCATCCGCTGCGATGAAAAGCTGGCCGAACAGGACAAGGTGATTTCCGAGCTTCAGGGGCTGGTGAAGGGCCTTGAGCGGCAGTTGCTCCAGCTCCAGATCAGCAGCGGGCATCCGATCAGCCTCCACGCCACGCCGGAAACCGACAAGGCCCGTGAGCGCCTTCGCAACATCATCGGCCCCATCCCCGGATCGGAGGGAAGCAAGTGACCTTGCCCAAGCAATACCAGTGGCTTGCCACGAACACGACGGCGCTGGTTCAGGCTGCGCTGAAAGACCTCGGCACCCTTGAAGGACCGGGCACGGCGAACAATCCGCGGATCATCAACTGGGCCGACGAGGTGGCTGCTGCCAATCCCACGCCCTACAACAACTGGGCGGCGGATTGGTATAACAAGGACAGCGTGCCGTGGTGCGGGCTGGCGATGGCCGTTTGGGCCGTGCGATCGGCCAACGGCAAGGCCGACCGGATGCCGCCGAAGAACTACCTGGCGGCGGCTTCGTGGGCATCGTGGGGCGTTCCCGTCCAATTCCGTGGCCGCGAGGGGTTGCGGCTGAACGAGATACTGCTGGGCGATGTCGCGGTGTTCTCCCGCTCAGGCGGCAACCATGTGGCGATCATCCTCGGCGTCACCCACGACGGCAAGTGGCTGCTCTGCCTCGGCGGCAACCAGGATGACGCGGTGAACATCAAGCGGTTCGCCATTTCGCGGCTCTATGCCGTTCGGCGCCCGCCCTACAAGGTTCGCCCGCAAGGCGCTCGCCATGTGCGCGTGGCTTCGACGGGCGCGATTTCGACGCGGGAGGGCTAGATGAGCGAAAGAACCACGCTGATCGCGTTCCTTGCGACCTTGGCCGCAATCGTCACGCTGGTGATCTTCGGGGCGCTGGTGGCGCTTCAGGGCAAGAACACCGAGGCGCTGGGCATCGGAGCCGCTGTGACCGGCCTGATCGGCGTCATTGGCACGTTTCGGCCGCGGGCTCCTGTGACAAGCAGCTCTGGCAGCGAGGACGGTGCGCTGCATGACGGCGACACTGTGCAACTGGAGAAGGGCGAATGACCTTCCCCTGGCGCTACACCGGCACAGCTTCACAGATCGCCATGGCGAAGGAAGCGGTGGCACGCATCAAATACCCATGGCCGACGCTTGCGCGCATCACATGGCACCCGGAGCTTGGCTGGCGCGACCTGAATAGCCGCTATCTTGAAGGCGAAGCGAGGGCGCACGGCAAGTTTGAAGGCGAGGAAGGGCAGCCGGAGCCGCTGAACGGCGAGCTTGAAGGGCGGCGCTTCACCTATGCGGTGTTCTACCCCGGCAGCGGGCGTATCTACATCGACTATAGGCTGGAACGCTATCCCGCGCTCGCCCATGCGTCGGTCAGTGCCGAGCTTGCCCACGCGGTTGATGAGTTCCTACCGCTTAGAGATGCCCAGCGCGACGAGATTATCCGGCTGCTAGGCGGCACTCCCGGCGTGATGACCTGGTGGGAAAAGCACAGCTATTCGACGGAGTATTGGGGGCTGGCGGGCGAGATGTTCATGCCGCTGTTCACCAATGCCTACAGCGACATTCCCTTTGGCGATGTCAGCGGCTTCAGCCACGATCCCAACAAGGTGCATCCTGATGACCTGATCCGCGTGATTGGCGTTCAGCGCACCGATTGGGTAGCGCCGACGCCGCCTGCTCCCCCGCCGCCACCAGAGCCGATCATTGAGCCTGAAGCCGTGATTGAGCCGGTGCCAGAACCGCCGCGGTTCCTGCGCTACGGCAAGAGCAAGGTCTATCACTCGCCGGCCCATTATCCGAACAAGAAGAACGGCGTGCCCGTCGAGACTGTGGATGGGCTGCGGCGCTGCAAAAGGTGCCTGGCATGACCCATGATGTCATCGCCTGCTTTGCCGGGGCCGGGTTTATGGGCCTCCTGCTCGGCCTGCTGCTTGGCCTGATTGCGAGGAAGCGGTGACCCGCGCCGCCCGTCTGCCGTTCAGCTTCGGCCAGCGGGTCAAGCATCCTGATTGGCGCAACATGGACTTCACAGTGCTTTCGCAGGAAATCGACGCGCGGGGCTGCTGGACGATCAGCGTCACGGATCGCCACGGCGGGTTCTGGCGACTGCCGGCGCACGAACTGAGCTATGTCGAGCTTCACGACGAACACCGGCGATGGCGGAATGGCTTGGATGCTCGGTCGAACGGATGGAGCGCCACCATGATCGCATCCATGCATGGCTTGCCGAGCGGGCGGGTGTGCCCAGCTATTCGCTCAAGGTGGCGCGTGGCGAGCCTCTGACTGAGGCTGAGCGCCGAATTGCCGCTGCCGAAGAGGACGCGACCCTACAACTCCAGCGATACCTGGTGACGATTGAAAACGAGCTGCTGCTGAGCGACCAACGGAGGGCCGCATGATCCGCGAACTACTTACTAAGCTCAAGCGGCGCTGGCGCTGGCGTTCTGCCATCACCGGGCGCTGGATCAGCAAGGCCGAGGCTGAGGCTAATCCTGACACTGCGGTGAAGGAGCGCGGCTAGGCTTTCGGCGGAGCAGGCAGCGGCATCCAGTGGGTCGGGCGCGGCCGGACCTCCAACCATTCGCCGTCCCAATCCGGTTGGGTGATGTCCAGAAAATCAACCCTGTCACGGCTAGCGGGCAGCACCTCGACGCCGTTCCAAACTAGAAAGATCGGGTCAGGCTCGCCTTGCGCCCAATCCGGCGCTGCGGGTGCCGTCTCAATCGGCTGCCACTCCATCACCCACCTCCTATAGCCAGCGTAAGCACGAACACAGCGACGAACAACGCCGCGCTCCAGGTTGCGATGCGGGTCATGCCGCGCCCCTGCGGAGGCTATCGAGCTGCTGCCAGGCCCGGCAAGTGCAGCAGTTCGCGTCGAAGTCGCGGCAGCGTTCGCCCCAATACTCGGTCACTGCTTCCACCAGCCCATCCCCCTGTGCTGGGGCTGTCAGGCGGGCTATCTCGGCAGCTTGGCGCTCGATGAGGTCCTTGGCGTCCTCACAATCGCGTCCGAGCTGCCGCACAGTTGCTCCAACACGGCCACGACACCATTCCGCGTCTACGGCCAACCGCTCCACCAGCTCGGAAGCGTCCCCGTTGGACTGTGGGGGTGATGCGCGGTGCATGGCTGCGATTGGCGTGTCGCCAGCGAGGGCGCGTGAAGCGAAAGCCTTTATGCGATCAACCGCGTCATCTCCCGGCCATGACGCATGGGCAATCTCGTCCAAAGCGCACATCAATTCCTCCGCGCTCGGCTCGGGTGATGGGGATGGACGGGTGTTCCAGAGTTGGATTGCTTCGTTGCCGTTCGCTGAGTCTGACATTGCACCGCATTGCCGACAGCCGACATAGCACGGCCAAGAGCGTTCCGGCGTTTCGCTGACAAGATCGGCGTCACCACCACAGAACGGGCAAGAAAGAAGCACAGTCTCTTGCGGTGATGTCATGGCTTGGGTTCCTGCTTGGGTAGGCGGGCAAGGAAGTCGCTGGCACGGCGACAGCCCGGCGTATGAGGGCCTTTGGGACCGTGACATTGAAGGTTGCAGAGGTCGCTGTTGATTTCCTCGATCACGCAGCCAGCTTCCTCCATCATCCCTTGATCGACAGATTGGGCGAGGGTGAGGAGGGTTCGAAGGTCGCTTCGGCCGGGCGCGGGCGCTCCGTGCCTTCCGCGTTCAAGCCAGTTGGAAACCCGCTCCATCGCCTCCGCTGCTTTGTTGTCGGTCATTTGGGTTGCTCCTCACGAAGGGCGGCGATCTCCTTACGGCAGCTTTCCGCTGCACCAGTAAAGCCCCGCTGCTCCATTCTATCGGCGTCTGCTTCTAGAAGCCGGATGCGATGTTCTAGCCAGCGGTTTCTTTGGTCGGTCATTTCGATTGCTCTCCGCGCATTTGCCTATCGAGAATGCGCTTGAAGTAGCGCCTTGCGTAGCGATCCATGTCTGGATCGGCGTAAAGGCGCTTATGGGTTAAGCTGCTCATTTCGATTGCTCCTGTGCTTGGGCGCGGACACGCTCCATTTCGCTTAACAGAACCTTGGCGAATGTGCTTCGCACCTCGTAGCTGTCGGCATTAATGCCCTTCATGGCAGCATAGAGCAGTCCTTCATGGCCGATCTCGCCGCCAGCCGGATCAATCAGCTTCACATCGGAAGGGTTGTCCGCTTCAACCGTGATGATGCCCGCTCGGCGCAGCTTGGATTTGTCGCGTTGGTCAAGAACGCCGGGTTTGGTGACGAGGATTTGAGGCATCAGTCGGTCTCCCGCTCAGCAAGCGCCAGCAGCTCGTCATGGTCAGCCATTGCTCTGCTCCTGTGCTTGGGCGCGGAGCGCGGCGATCACGCGCTCCCATGCCTTTTGCGTCCCTGCGTTCGGCCAGTAGCGCCAGCCACGCGGCGCTTGCTCGGGCTTAATCCCGTTGAAGGCACAAAGGGCGATCAGCCCTTCCTCGCTTCGGGGGAAGTGGAGTGCCCCAACGTCAAAGCCAGCATCCCGCACCGCCAGCATCTCGCCAGCAACATAAGCGATTTCGCCAAACGCCCGCTCAGCAAGCGCCAGCAGCTCGGCTTCATTGTCCTGGGTCATGGGTTCCAAAGTTTTCACGCTGCAATTCCTTCTAAGGGTGCGTTGCCCACGGCTTCTTGCCGTGGCGGGCGTCGTCAATCGCCTGGGCCAAGCGGGGCGTCCATTTATACCACTCGCCTCTGATGAGGTCGGCAGCGAACATAGCGTGCCAGCGATCCTCTTCATGGCCGCGCCCCGTCAGACTGCAAAGGCAGTCCACGGGATCGGGGTTGTTCGTCTGCATATTGACCATGCGGACCACAACATCGCGAGCGCGGCCTATCTTCACAGCGTTTCCGCACCTGGCGAAGTAGAGGTAGTCGCCTTGCGCGTCGCCCACGACTACCTCGCTGCGGGGCGTGAACCTTGGCGGGATGCGCTGCCAGCGTTCTAGGGTAGCCGCCGCTACCGCCGCCGCAAACTCAGGATCACCTAAGTGTGGCAGGCGCAAAAGCTCGGTCTTGCCGTTGTCATCCTTTAGCCCGCTGTCGAAGTAATAGTAGGTTCGGCCCTTCGCTTTTTTCATCCGAACATGGGCGGGCAGAGACCCATCGGGGACCGCCCGAGTTTTCACGGCCCCTGCTAAGTATTTGTTCTGATTAAAGGAGTTTCCAGGTCGCATTTCGGCTAAGTCCTTGAAATGTAACGAAGGGAAGCTAACGGCGCGATAACATCGGCCCGCGCAAATGCGTCATTTTGCAGCCGAGTTTTCACGAGTTTGCACGTTCGCGTTTCGTCCGCGCCTTCCTTGCCTCATCCAATTTGACGATCGCAGCGCGGCCAATCTGCCGCTGATCGCGCCCGCGGCCGTAATGCTCCACCATCTGCATCGAGTGCGCGGTGATGGCTGAAACCTCGGCTGGTGTGCACTGGGCCTCCAGCAAGGCTATCACGGCGTTCTTGCGGAGGCCGTGCGGCACCACATGATGGCCACGTGCCTTAGCCCATGCCTGGAGCCGCTGGCGAACCGCCGACTCGGTAGTGGGCTTGCCTTGCGGGTTGACGAGGATCGTGGTCGCCGGTCGCGGCGCCTCAGCGACAATCTCGGCAAGCTCGGCAGCCATGCTGATCCACAGCCTGGTCTTCGTCTTTTGCGCGAACACGCGGATGCCCCCCGGTTCGACGTCGTTCCAGCGCATCCTCACTACATCGCCGATTCGCTGCCCCGTGAAGTAGAGCAGCGCGACCGGCAGCCTGACTTCCTGGTCGGCTAGCGCTTCCTCGAGCAGATCAAGCGGCCACGGCGGGTGAGGTTCGGACTTGAACAGCCGTATTTTCGCGGCCGGGTTGCCTGGTGCAAAGCCATGCTCGGGAAGCGATGCCCAGGCGTAGAGGGCACCCAACGCCCGCACCGTCTGGTTAGCCGCGCCCCGCCTGTCCGCCAGCTTGTCGCGGAGCTGGACGACATGGGAGGGTGTAACCGCCGCGGCTGGCGGGCTGCCGCCCTCGCGCGAGCGGATCAGCCGGTTGGCTACGGCCAGATAGCGGCTGTAGCTGCGCTGGCTGCTTTCCTCCAGGTCAGCGAACTCGGGCGATAGCTCATACTTGCGGATCAGATCATCCAGGGAGAGCAAGCCTTGGGCCTTGGCGTTGGCGCGGTTCGTGCGAGCGGCGAGGGCGCGGGCATAGGCGCCGCCGAACGCCAGGTCGCGCTTGTGTGGCAGCTTCGTGAGGATCGGCTGCCCGCGCTCATCCTTCAGGCCAGTGTCGAAGTAGAAATACTCCCGGCCCTTGGCAACTTTGCGGCGAAGGTAGCGCAGATCGCTCATGCGGCATCCCCTATCACGATTCCGCCTTCGTCCAGAACCTCGCCAGCCATGATGAGCAGCGCCTTGTCGAGCTGTGCCCGGCACCAACGCTCGGAGCGGCCCAACTGGATCGGCGCGGGCAGGCGGCCGGATGCAACCTCCCGCAAGAACTCGGCGTCGGACAAGTCGCAGTAGCGCGCCGCCGTCGCCCTACGCATGGCAGCGGGGGGATAGGTGGCAGTCATGCGATCCTCGCCAGATACACCGCCACCAATCCGACAGCGCACAGCAGCAGCCACGCCCAATCGGGAACGGTGCTGTCCTTTGCCCAACGCGCGTGTGACAGGCGGCGCTCGGCTTGCATCTGCCGAATTGCCTTGCGGGTCGTCATGCAGCCCTCCGCTCATCAGGCTCCGACCAGGCAACGCCGTGCCGCGCGCCGTATTCGGCAATCACTTCCATCAGATCGCTCATCTGCTGCTTGTTCAGCCGCGACGAACGGAAACCCACCGGCACCATGCCGCGCCCATCCAGCGCCATTTCGAAGCGTTGGGCATGGTCGAGGCTGTGCATGAACAGCGCCTTCCACACATCGGGCGTGAGATTGCGCCCTTCAGGCCGGGCTCGGCTGATATCGCTGAGCATTGCCCACATCCGCGCGTTCTGATCCGGCGTCCGTGATTCCTCGCGGATGTTGACGACGGCGCGCGGCGGTGCCCGGTCGATCAGCCGCTTGGCAAGCGCCCGCTGCGGATCGCCGGCGAGGATGACGGTCTGGCCTCTCACGCCGTCACCTCGGCAAGCTGGCGCATCGCATCCGTCTTGGCATCGGCCAGCGCCGTGATGCGCGCCTGTTCCTCGTCGTCCAGTTCCTCAACATATTTCCAGTTGAGCTTGAACCAGCCGTCGAGTTCGTTCTTGCTCGTCACCGTCTCCAGCGTTTCGATCAGCATGGAGAGGCTTTCGCTTTCCTCGCCGGTCGCGGGCGCAAGCGTCAGCTCCTCGCGGCGGCGCTCAATTTCGCCCTTGAGGCCCAAGTCCTCCTCAATGCGCGGGTCGCCGTCGATCAGTGCGGGCCAATCCCGCCGCGCCTGGTTGATCGTGCGCTTGTGCTCGGATTTCAGCGCATCAAGCTCTGTCAGGCTCTCCGCCTTGCGGACGGCGGCGATAATGTCGTTAACCGCCTTGCGGAGCGCCGTCTTGCTCGTGTGGGGGCCATCCAGTTTTTCCCGAGCCGCCGGTTCTTGCGGGGCGGGGGTCGGCTGAATGTCGATCATAGGTGTTTCGTTCGCCGGCTGCTCGACCGGCGCGGGGCGGTTGTCGAAATCCACAACTTCCTCGGGCACATAGAGGCCGCTGGTAGCCATCGGGCAGACGGTGCGGACGCCCTCGCTGATGACGCGTGACCGCAGCATCTGGCGCGGAAACTTGCGCCAGTTGTCCTTGCCGCCGAGGCCCGCCGCCCTGGCGCGCTCCATCGTCCAGTCGATCGTCGCCGTGCCCCCTGCCGGGTGCGAGAACTTGGCCTTCACGCAGTCGTCGGTAAGCTCCAGCCATTCGATCTTGCCGCCCGATTGCAGGAAGTCCCGCTGCATCGCCTCGGCCTTCTTCGCGGGCTTGCCCTGGATGATTGAATAGTCGCGGAAGGCGATCGCCGGGTGCTGCCCCTCGGCTTGCGCGAGAAGGCACAGCGACAGTGCCGCGTTGGGATCGGAAACGCCGAACATCCGCGACTGAGCAAAGGCGTGAGCAATGCGCTCGACATCCGAAACCGGCATCGGCGGCGTGACGGTGACTAGGCTGTTCACAGTGCTTCCCCTTCATCCTTGGCGCGCTGGCGCAGGGCGTCGGCACGGTCGGCAATGTCCTCGATCATCCGCGAATAGGTGCTGTCCAAGGTGCGGACATATGCCTGTTCCCAGCTCGCGCGCGGATTACGGTCGAGGTAGTCGCTGACCTCGCGCTCATGGGCGGCGAGCCATTGTTCCTTGCTCATGCTGCTACCTTTCCCGGTGCGATGTGTTCGACCTCGACGAACTGCTCAGGCTCATCCTCGCGGGCGGGGCGCACATCGTCCTCGCAAGTGCAGCGATGCGCGGGACGGCGCCTGCCAACCCAGCCGGTGTAGCCACCGCAGCCGGAGCAGAAGTAGCGGTCGGGGATCAGGCTCACGACAGCAGCCCCAGCGCCCAAGCAATGCCAAGCCACGCGAGCGCAGCACCGGCACCAATGATGAGCCAGACGCCCTCCCAGCCGCCGCATTCGCGCTCATCGCGCTCCTGACGCAGCGCCTCTTCGATCTCGTCCCACATGGAGGCGTAGTCGGTGTCATCATCGACCCTGGGCGCCTCGGCAGCGATTGCGCCGTAGTCGCCAGTGAGCTTCGCAAGCTCCTCGGGGATGATGAACGGGCGGTGGGTGACGGGGCGCATTAGTCGACCTTTCGCTGAAGGCGGTTTGCTCGGTAGTTCAGCTTGCATTGGCGGCACTGGCGGCGACCGTCCGCTCGGGGCACGGCGTTGGTCCCGCTAAGCTCGTGGCCGCGGGGGCAGTGCGTCTTGCGGCTGTTCATGTGCCGGCGCTTCCGCACCATATCCTGCGCGTTGTCGCGTAGCGTTCCCGGCCAAAGGTGGGCGGGGTTCACGCAGTTGGGATTGTCGCAGGAATGGCAGACGCAAGCTGCGGACAGGGGTTTTCCCGCTGCGAGTTCCCAAGCAACCCGGTGGGCACGGCGAACCTTGCCGCCGAGCATGAAGCGCCCGTATCCTCGCTCGCTGATTGAACCTAGCCAGGGCCAGCACTCGTCTGGCGACCGCTGATCGACTTTCGACCAGAACCGATCTTCAAGGGGGGCGGCGCTTGCCATCGCAGGTTCCTTCGCTCAGTGCGGGTTGTCAGGCGGCGATTGCGCGCACGGTGACGCTGGCAACGCGAACGCTGTTGCCCGTCAGCGGGTCTATGAGGTCGCGGCCGACCTTGCGGCGGTCACGCTCTGCGAAGCTCTCGGCGGTGGCGTGGCTGCGGGTGGTGAAGCGGCGCTCACGGCCGTCCGCATAGACCGTGACGACTTCGTGCGTGTGCCGGGCGGTCAGCGCCTTGGCAATCAGCGGGTGGGTGGTGTCGGCCATCGCAGGTTCCTTCGCTCAGTGCGTGGAACCGACAATACGCGTTGTAGCGAGGGTGTCAATACACCCCGTATTATTTTTTAGCGGCGCAAGTGGCTTTGATAGGAGCGCACTACAATGCCGATCACCCGCGTCTCGGCGTCGGTGTGGTGGTTTTCGTCCAGCCTGCCGATCACGATGTCTGTGGCGAACTCAGGCAAGGTGGACTCGGCCCGCAACACCCACTGATCGCCCTGAACGTGGAGCCGCTTGCAGGTCAGCTCCGTCAGATCGTGCGCCGTGCGCTCGACAATCACCAGGTCGCCGTCCCGCGGGGGAACGCTGGCCAAGGTTTTGATGCACTCAAGAATGGAGCCGGGCGGTAGCGTCTTATCCATTGACCGCCCGCGGACTTCGACTGCGAAGCGCTCTGCGCCTCCGATGGGAGAGGGCGGCACCTTGATCTTGTATCCGTCAAATTGCTTTGCTTGTTCCTGCCATACGCCTGCGGCAACAGTGCCGACCACTTCGATTTCCTCTTCGTCTGCGTGGCCGCCGTTTGCCGGTTGGAGGGTATCTAGTGCGAGGAGCCAGCCGGGGTTGACCTTGAAGGCGCGTCCATAGCGCTTCGCCGCATCAACATCGAATGACCGGGTTCCGTTTTCGTGGTGACGGTAGGCACCGGCCTGCCAACCGAAGGCGTCGGCTGCGTCCTGCGCCGTCTTGAACCCGGCCATCTTGCGGGCCTGTTTGAGCCGATCCGCCATCGTTTCCATGACGGAAGGTTTAAAGAAAAAAGCGCTACGGCGGGTATTGCGCTGCTCAATACGTTGTGTATTATGTGCCGCTATGGCGAGCATGGACAAAATCTATTCAGCCTGGGGCGGCAACGCCGAGGCGATGGCCGACGATATTGGCGCGCAAGGCGTAACAGTTCGGCAATGGCGCAACCGCCGCAGCATCCCACCTGAGCACTGGGCCAGCATCATCGGCAAGGCTGCCGAGCGTGGCGTGGTGCTGACGGTAGCCGACTTCGGGCCGAACAGTGACGTTCTGGCCATCGCCAAGGCCATCAGCGCCGAGCGGGACGCAGCATGACCGTGAGGGGCGTCAACATGGGTGAATCGGGTCATCATGGGTCTGCGGATACCCCAGGTCGGCGCAAACAATCCCTTGCAAATCGTCCGCAAGCTCAAGTGCTTGGCGAGGTCGGCGTGGCATTGCTCCAGGTTAAGAACGCCCGCCACCTCACGCTAGACGACATTGGCGCGGTGCTTGGCGTCAGCCGAGAGAGCGTTGCCAACTACATCGCCGGTGAAAGCGAGATGGGGGTGCTCAAGTGGTTCCGTGCCGTCGAGGCATGGCCTGAGCTTGTTCAGAAGATCGGCGGTGCCGCATGATCCGCTGGTTCACCCGCAAGCAGCCGGAAACCCCGGAACAGCGCAACCCCGCGCGTGAGCTGGCACTGATCGGCGTTCGTCAGCATCGCGAGCGCGTCAAGGCAATGGCTCGCCTGATGCGCGAACAATGCGACCTGCCGCCTGATCCGAGGCTGGCGTGAAGGTGCTCGTGGCCTGCGAGTTCAGCGGCACCGTGCGCGATGCGTTCATTCGCCGCGGCCACGACGCCATGAGCTGCGACCTCCTGCCCACTGAGGCGCCGGGACCGCACTACCAAGGCGATGTGCGCGATGTGCTGCACTTCCCCTGGGATTTGATGGTGGCGCATCCCCCATGCACCCATCTCAGCGTTTCGGGCGCAAAGCACTTTGCGGACAAGCGCCTCGACGGGCGCCAGCAGGTAGCAGCGAGCTTCTTCATGGAGCTTGCCCGCGCACCCATCGCGCGCATCGCCATCGAGAACCCGGTTTGCATCATGTCGAGTCTCTGGCGCAAGCCGGATCAGACGGTGCAACCCTGGCAGTTCGGGCACGGTGAAACCAAGGCAACCTGCCTCTGGCTAAAGAACCTGCCGGCGCTCCAGCCCACCAACATCGTCGAGGGACGCGAGCAGCGGGTTTTTCGTATGCCGCCGAGCGCCGATCGGTGGAAGGAACGGTCAAAGACCTTCGACGGCATTGCCGAGGCGATGGCCGCCCAATGGGGTGACCTCCTGATTGCGGAGGCAGCATGACCTTCACCCTGCCTTTCCCCCCGCCGGAGATGTCGCCCAACACGCGCAAGCACTGGCGGCGCGTGGCCGATGTGAAGAAGGCTTACAAGGCCGACTGTGCCTGGACGCTGTTTCAGACGCCCGTGCCCCAGATCGAACCCGGCAAGCGCATCCCGATCATCATCACCATCACGCCGCCCGACAACCGGCGCCGGGACCGCGACAACCTCCAGGCGTCCTGCAAATACGCTTTGGACGAGTTCGCCCGCCACCTTGGTGTGGACGATTACCTGTTCGATCCGACCTATCGCTTTGACGCGCCGGTCAAGGGCGGTCTCCTGTCGATCGAGGTGGGTGCATGAACCGCCGCAAGCAGACCATTGAAAATCGGCGCGCGTATGACGCCGAGTTTCGCAAGGGTAACTATTCGACAGGCTGGAGAGCAGCCGCTGGTCTCGACAAGCGTGGTCCCGATCCTGTCCCGCCCGGCAGCGCCGTCGAGCGCGACCCTTGCCCCCGCTGCGGCGTTCGCCGGGACTTTGGATGTCGTCATAGGCAATCCACCCTTCTGTCGGCGTTTTCAGCATGAGCGGCTGTTATCTTGGCAGGGTCGGCCTCATCAAAAATGCTGTGGCGCAGCACTACGGATTGGCAGCGTCGGAGCTGGTTTCTGACGACCGGTCGCGCCGGGTCGCGCACCCGCGGCAGGTGGCAATGTTCCTCGCGCGGGAAACCACCGATTTGTCGCTTCCCAACATCGCCAGGAGATTTGGCAGGAAAGACCATACCACCGTCCTTCACGCTGTGCGCGCAGTCGAGCAGCGGATGCGCGATAGCGAAGCCTACGCCTGTGAGGTCGTCGCGGTACGGCAAATAGTCGCTTGGCATACACCCTTGCCGGGGCGAGCATTCTCAGCATGAGCGCGCAAGTCCTCGACATCGCCAGCCCCGAACGGGTGGAAGCGGCATGGGAGCAATACCAGGCGCTCGCGGTGCAGGTGGGCGATGATCCGCACCTGATTTCTGACCGCGACTTCAACCAACGCATGGCGGTCGCGCATGAGAAATGGCGGCGGCTCTACCTGCGGACAGGAGCGGCGGCATGAGCGCGACCGCGGCAATTGCAGACTTCATCCGGGCAATGGAGCTTGAAGGCGTCAAGCCGGTCGAGCCGATCGCTCAGAGGCTTACCAGCGGCGACCTCATCCGCTTTCGTTGCGACGGCGACGGTAAGGGTCGGCAGAACGGCTGGGCCATCCTCTACCTAGACGAGAAGCCTGCCGGCGCATTTGGCAACTATCGTCTTGGCCTGTCACGCAAGTGGAAGGTCGACAGCGATGTGAGCCTGTCGCCGGAGGAACGGCGTCGGCTTACCGAAGAGTGGGCACAGGCCAAGCTCCGCCGAGCCGAGGAAAAACAGCGCTGCGAAGCGGAGGCGGCGGCTGAGGCTGCTGAAATGTGGGCAAACGGCGTCCCTGCTGGTGCCGAGCACCCCTATGTGGTGGCCAAGGCTCTCGATCCCGCGCCTCTTCGCGAGCTTGCCGGCAAGCTGCTGGTGCCGATGTTCGACGGATCAGCCAAGCTGTGGAATCTCCAGCGCATCGCAGCCGATGGCACCAAGCGCTTCCTGCGCGGAGGTCGCACCGATGGCCTTTTCTGCGTCCTTGGGCGCTTCACAAGAGCTGGCGAAACCGCCTGCATCGGCGAAGGCTACGCGACAATGGCGGCAGTCCATCGTGCCACCGGCTTCCCCTGCATTGCCGCTTTCTCTGCCAAGAACATCGGCCCGGTCGCCCGCTTATGGAG
>Ga0247719_1000217_pt1 | contig 39629 bp, 33 predicted proteins | sample 41E_DmetaG_FD_189046 | JGI IMG/M metagenome (GOLD analysis project Ga0247719, IMG submission 189046) | Soil microbial communities from hillslope of Landscape Evolution Observatory, University of Arizona, Oracle, AZ, United States - 4-1-E_D | ecosystem: Engineered > Artificial ecosystem >...
TGGTAACGCCGACCACGGCGCCGGTCTACGTGGACCCCGACCCGTTCACGCCCGCGCCGCCACCGGGCAGCTTCACCCCGCCCAGCGATTCGATGCCGTTCTTCCCGGTCCCGCAAGACCCGGACGTCACCGCGCCGGCGGCGCCCGGTACGCCGTTCGAGCCGCCGCCCTACGTGCCGCCCCCACCGAGGACACGCCAGCCGTTGCTCCCGGGGTTCCCGCGCTGATGCTGGTCGTCCTCATCGTCGTGCCGGCGATCGTGGTCGCGGTGGCCGTCGTGGTCGTCATGGACCGCCTCGGTGTCCTGCCCCGCCTCGACGGTGGGCCGTCGGTGCCGTCGGGCGGGTTCATGGAGAGCGTGCCGAGGGGCGCCCTGTTCGCCGCCGGCGGGCTCATGGCCCTGTGGATCCTCGGGTGGCTGATCTTCCTCGTGGTCGGGCTGACCGTCCTCGCCGGCTGACGCAGTTCTGCGCGGCGGCGGCTCTCGTAGAGCCGCCTCGGCGTGGGAAGGCCGAGTCCTAGACGGCCAGCAGGTCGCGGGCGCCAGTGTCGGAGCTCGGGTGACGCAGCTTCGACATGGCCCGGGCCTCGATCTGGCGGATGCGCTCCCGCGTCAGGTTGAAGTGCTCGCCTACCTCCTCGAGGGTGCGGGGCTCGCCCCGGTCGAGGCCGAAGCGCAGGCGTAGAATCTCCCGCTCGCGCTCGTCGAGCGGGCCCAGCAGCTTGGAGATCTCCTCGGGGAGGAGGGCGGTGGCGGCGACCTCGAAGGGCGACTCCGCCGAGCGGTCCTCGACCACGTCGCCCAGCTCGGCGTCGCCGTCCTCACGCAGGGGCTCGGACAGCGAAAGGGGCTCGGCCGCGAAGCGCAGCGCCTCGGTGACCTTGTCCTCGGGCATCTCCACCTCCGCCGACAGCTCCGAGAGGGTGGCCGGGCGACCCAGCTTGAGCTCCAGGCGGGCACGGGCCTTCTGGAGCCGAGCCAGGGTGTCGCCGGCGTGGACCGGCAGGCGGATGGTGCGGCCCGTGTTGGCGATGCCGCGGGTGATGGCCTGGCGGATCCACCACGTGGCGTAGGTGGAGAACTTGAAGCCCTTGCGCCAGTCGAACTTCTCGACGGCGTGCATGAGCCCCAGGTTTCCCTCCTGGATCAGGTCCAGCAGGGGCAGGCCGGAGGCCTGGTACTTCTTGGCGATGGAGACCACGAGGCGCAGGTTCGACTGGACGAAGGTGCGCTGCGCGTTCACGCCCTCGGCGTTGATCCGGCGCAGCTCACGACGGCGGGCCTGGGGCACGCTGGTGCCGTCACGTTCGAGGTGCAGACGCGCCTCGTTGCCCGCCTCGATGGCCTTGGCCAGGCGCACCTCGTCGTCCTTGGTGAGCAGTGGGTACTGCCCGATGTCCGTGAGGTAAAGCCGGACGAGATCTTCTTCGTCGCGCTCGACACGCTCCTTGGCCAATTGAAAGCTCGTTCCTTGGGTTCAGCTAGCGACGGCTAGCGCGGGTCTGATCAGCAGGCGGTGGACCGGCAAAGACACAACGCCATAGGGGACGAGGGAATTCCACCAGCCGCGAGATCGGCGTGACTGTCCTTCCCTACTCTACCTGGCGGGTCAACCCCGGCCTTCCCAGCGAACACTCTGTGCCATCCTACTACCGCCTGTAGTGGTTGGTGATCGGCAGCCGCCGGTCCTTGCCGAAGGCCTTCGGCGTCACCCTTACCCCCGGTGGCGCCTGCCGACGCTTGTACTCCGCCCGGTCCACCAGCGTCACCACTTTCCGCACCAGCGCGGGTTCGAAGCCGGCGGCGACCAGGTCGCCGGCGGTGGCGTCGCCCTCGACGTAGGCCAGCAGGATGGGGTCGAGCTCCTCGTAGGGCGGCAGCGACTGGTCGTCGCGCTGGTCGGCGCGCAGCTCCGCGGACGGTGGCTTGGTCAGGACGTCGGGCGGGATGGGTTCCCTCTCCCCAGCGGCCCGCGCCCGTTCGTTGCGGTTGCGGCACAGTTCGTAGACCAGGAGCTTGGACACGTCCTTGATGACGGCGAACCCGCCGGCCAGGTCGCCGTAGAGGGTGGCGAAGCCGGCGGCCATCTCGCTCTTGTTGCCGGTGGTCAGCACCAGCCACCCGAACTTGTTGGACAACGCCATCCACGTCGTCCCCCGCACCCGGGCCTGGATGTTCTCCTCGGTGACGTCCTCCTCCACGCCGGCGAACGAGGGCGCCAGCATCTCGAGGAACGCGGCGTGGGCGGGCTCGATCGGGATGGTCCGGTGCTCGATGCCCAATGCGTCGGCCAGCAGTCTGGCGTCGGTCAAGGAGCCCTCGCTGGAGTACCGCGACGGCATGAGGACGCCGTGGACGCGGTCGGGGCCGAGGGCGTCGACGGCGACCGCGGCGACCAGGGACGAGTCGACGCCGCCGGAGAGGCCGACCACCGCGTCGGTGAAGCCGTTCTTGCGGGCGTAGTCGCCGGTGCCGAGCACCAGCGCCTCATAGACCTCCTCCACCGGTGACAGGGGCTCTGTCACCTCCGCCATAGGGGTTTCATCGTGAGGCAGGGGCTCGGGCGAGACGAGCACCTCGGGCAGCGCCGGCGCGGTGGCTCGACCTCGGGGGTCGAGCAGGCGCTTGCGGAAGACGGGGCGGATGTCGACGTCGGTGATCAGGTCGGCCTCTTCGAACTGCGGCGCCCGGGCCAGCACCCGGCCGTCGGCGTCGAGCACCAGGGAGGCGCCGTCGAAGACCAGCTCGTCCTGGCCCCCGACGAGGTTGACGTACACCAGGGCGCAGGAGGCGTCGGCCGCCCGGGTGGCCAGCATGCGCTCGCGCTCGGCCAGCCGGCCGGCGTAGAACGGGGAGGCATTGAGGTTGACGATGAGCTCCGCCCCGCCGGCGGCTTGATCGGCGATGGGCCCGTCGGGGGACCAAGAGTCCTCGCACACCGAGATGCCGACCTTCACCCCGCCGATGACGAACAACTGCGGGTCGCCGTAGCCGGGTGCGAAGTACCGCTGCTCGTCGAACACCGAGTAGTTGGGCAGGACGCGCTTGCGGTAGACGCCCTTGACCTCGCCCCCCGCGCACACGGCCGCGGCGTTGTAGAGGTCGCGGCCGGCGTCGACGAAGCCGACCACCGCCGCGCACCGGCCGGTGCGGCCGGCCAGCTTGTCCAGCGCGGCGCGGTTGTCGGCCACGAACGCCGGCTTGAGCAGAAGGTCCTCGGGCGGGTAGCCGGTGATGGCCAGTTCCGGGAACACGGCGATGTCACAGCCGGCGGCGTCGGCCCGCTCCAGCGCGGCCAGGATGCACTCGACGTTGCCGTCGAGATCGCCCACCACGCTGTTGATCTGGCAGGCGGCGACACGCAATCGGGGCACGATGGAAGCCTAATGAGCGTGTCGTTGCCGGCCGCCATCGAGCGCTCGGCCGCGCCCGCCGCGGTGCGGCTGGCCGTCGAGCGGGCCGGCAGCGGGCTGCGGGACCGCCTGGAGGCCGACGAGCGACTGCGGGACGCGTTCGTCGCCGTCAGTGCCGCCAGCCGATCGCTGACCGAGCTCTTGGTCACCGATCCGGCGGCCGCCGACGTGCTGGTCGAGCTCGACCGCCGTCCGCCACTGGAGGACGACCTTCGCCGCTGGAAGCGCCTGGAGCTCCTGCGCATCGCCGCCCGGGACCTGCTGGGCATCGACGACCTACCCGAGGTGGGCGCGGCCCTGGCCCGGTTGGCCGCCGATGTGCTCGAGGCGGCCACGCCGGCGGACAGCGGCCTGGCCGTCATCGGTATGGGAAAGCTGGGAGGCTCCGAGCTCAACTACTCCAGCGACGTGGACATCGTGTTCGTGGGCGAGGACGCCAAGGCGGCCCGCGCCGTGCTCGACGTCGCCCGGACCTGCTTCCGGGTCGACGTCGACCTTCGCCCCGAGGGCCGTGACGGCCCCCTCGTGCGCACCGTGGCGTCCTACGAGGCCTACTGGGACCGGTGGGCGCAGACGTGGGAGTTCCAGGCCCTGCTGAAGGCCCGGCCGGTGGCCGGCGACCCGGAGCTCGGCGCCCGGTTCGCCGCCGCCGCCGGCGCCCGCCTGTGGGACCGACCGTTCACCGCCGAGGACCTGCGGGCGGTGCGGTCGATGAAGGCCCGGGCCGAGGCTGAGCTGGCCCGCAAGGGCCTCACCGATCGCGAGGTAAAGCGCGGGCGGGGCGGCATCCGTGACATCGAGTTCTCCGTACAGCTCCTTCAACTGGTCCACGGTGGCCAGGACCCCGCCCTCCGCTCGCCCGCCACCCTCGACGCGCTGGCCGAGCTCGGCGCCGGCGGCTACGTCGAGGCCGACGACGCCCGGTCGCTCGACTACGCCTACCGCTTGCTGCGCACCGTCGAGCACCGCCTGCAGCTCGTCGCCGAGCAGCAGGTCCACACCCTGCCCGCCGGCGGCGAGGCCATGGACCGCCTGGCCCGTGTCATGGGCTATCGCGACACGCCCCACGCCGGCGCCGGCCAGCTGCTGGCCGGCTACCTCACGCGCCAGCAGGCGAGCGTGAGGGCGATCCACGAGCACCTCTTCTTCCGGCCCCTGCTCGACCAGCTGACCCGCGGGGCGACCACCGCCGCACTGTCGGAGGAGGCCGTCGCCGTCCGCCTCGCCGCGTTCGGCTTTACCGACGCCGAGCGCACACGCCTGGCCCTCAAGGAGCTGACGAGAGGCCTGACCCGCTCGTCGAGGCTCATGCGGCAGATGCTCCCGCTGCTGCTGGGCTGGCTGTCGGAGGCGCCGGACCCCGATCTCGGGCTGCTCGGGCTGCGCATCCTGACGACTGGGGACCAGCAGGCCACCGAGCTCGCCGGCGCCTTCCGTGAGTCCCCCGAAGCTGCTCGCCGGCTCTGCGTCCTCCTCGGCACCGGCCGCCTCTTCGCCGACACCTTCGAGCACCAGCCCGACATGATCCCCTCGCTCGGCCAGCCCGACGGCCTCGCTCCGCGGCCCCCGGGCGCCCTGATGGCCGGCAGTGCCCACGCCCTGGCCTGGCGGGACCATGTCGAGGACCGCCAGCTGGGCCTGCTGCGCTTCAAGCGCCGCGAGGAGCTGCGGATCGCCGCCGCCGACGTGCTCGACCTGGCCGGCTCCGAGAACGACCATCCCGTGACGGCCACCGCCGGCCGGTTGACCGAGCTGGCCGAAGCGTGCGTGGCCGCCGCCCTCGACTCCTTGGCGCCGGGCCTGCCGTTCGCCGTCGTGGCCATGGGTCGCTTCGGCGGGGCCGAGCTCTCCTACGCCAGCGACCTCGATCTCCTCTTCGTCTACGACGGGTCCACGCCGGCCGACTTCACCGCCGCCGAGCGCCTGGGGGAGCACCTGGTCCGCTTCCTCGCCGGCGCCAGCCCGTCGATGCGGGTCTACCCCGTCGACCTGGCGCTGCGGCCCGAGGGCAAGGACGGTCCGCTGGCCCGGAGCCTGGACGGCTACCGCGCCTACTACGGCCGGTGGGCCCGCACCTGGGAGCGCCAGGCTCTGATCCGAGCGCGGCCCGTGGCCGGCGACGAGGACGCAGCCCGGCGGTTCATGGAGATCGTCGAGCCCCACGTCTGGGGCGAGCGGCTCTCCGAGGACGACGTCCGGGAGATACGCCGTATGAAGGCGCGCATCGAGCGGGAGCGCCTGCCCGCCGGCGAGGACCCGCAGTTCCACCTGAAGCTGGGACGAGGGTCGCTGTCCGACGTCGAGTTCACCGTCCAGCTCCTCCAGCTCCGCCACGGCGTGCCGGCAACCGGCACCATGGCCGCCCTCGACGCCCTGGTGGCGGCCGGCGCGCTCGCCGCTGACGACAGGGCCGTGCTGGCCGAGGCGTACCGGTTCTGCGAACGCGCCCGGAACCGGCTCTTCCTGGTGCGCGGCTCACCCGGCGACGCCCTGCCCACCCGTCCCGAGCACCTCACCCGCCTGGCCCGGTCGCTGGGCACCGGTCCCCACGATCTACGTGAGCGCTACCGGCGTACCACCCGCCGCTGCCGGGCCGTGGTCGAGCGGCTCTTCTACGGGAAGGCGGCGTGAAGCCGCCGGCGCGGGCGCCACCCGGTCCGGCAGAACGGGACCCGAAGGGGTGGCTCCGGCGATGGGCAAGACTTGGCCGTGGACAACCCGCTCAGCCGGCCGGTCGAGAGCTTCGTGGGCAGTTTTGCGCCCGTCCTCGTGGACCTCGTCGCCGGCCTGCCCCTCGCCAAGGCGGACAAGCTGCCGGAGGACGTGGCCTTGGAGGCGTTCAACCTCGCCGCCGCCTTCATCGACGCCGACGGCCGCCACACCGACGAGGAGCTGTCCGCCTTCATCGCCACGTTCGCGGCCAGGTTCGACACCGTCGCCCGGGCCGGCAGCCCGCCGGCGCTGCGGGCCGCCGGCCTGCTCGCCGGCAAGCGGGCGTTCCTCGACCAGCCCTCGCCGCTGTTCGACGTCCTCGTGCACGCCGACGTGCGGGGAGGCTCCGGCCACGCGTGGCGGTACTACCTGGCCTCCGTCGAGATCGCTCACGCTGTCTTCGCCCTCGACGCCCATCCTTCCCACGCCGAGCTCACCGCGGTCGAGCGCTTCCGATCCATGCTGTTGCGAGCCATGGACAAGGCGGGGGTGTCGCGGCCCGGCGGTCCCGAGCGGGCGCCGGGCACCGCCGCCGGCCCCGCGGCATCGGAGGAGCCGGCGGAGCCGGAGGCGCCGCTCGAGCCGGCCCGACCGCTGGAGGAGCTGCTCGCCGAGCTCGACGGCCTCGTCGGCCTGGGCCCGGTCAAGGCGGAGGTCAAGCTCGTCACCAACCTGCTGCGGATCGAGAAGCTGCGCACCGAGCGGGGCCTGAAGGTGGTCGGGCACAGCCGCCACCTGGTGTTCACCGGCAATCCGGGCACGGGCAAGACCACCGTGGCTCGCCTCCTCGCGCACATCTACCGGACCCTCGGCGTGGTCGAGAAGGGCCAGCTGGTGGAGACCGACCGGTCCGGCCTGGTCGCCGGCTACATCGGCCAGACCTCGATCAAGGTCAAGGAGGTGTTCGACAAGGCCCTCGGTGGCGTGCTGCTCATCGACGAGGCCCACGCCCTCGCCCGAGGCCAGGAGCGCGACTTCGGCCACGAGGCCATCGACATGATGGTCAAGCTGATGGAGGACCACCGTGACGACGTGGTGGTGATCGTCGCCGGCTACCCCGACGAGATGGCGACGTTCCTCGACGCCAATCCCGGACTGCGCTCCCGCTTCCCCAAGACCATCTACTTCGACGACTACTCCAACGAGGAGCTGCAGCAGATCTTTGCCGGCATGGCCGCGCGGAGCCACTACACCCCCACCGAGGAGGCCCTGAAGAAGGTCTTCGACTTCGTGGCCGCTCAGCCGCGCGACCGGGGGTTCGGAAACGCCCGTCTGGTCCGCAACCTGTTCGAGGCCGCGGTGTCCGCTCAGGCCACCCGGGTGGTGGAACTGGAGGGAGAGGTATCCGACCAGGTCCTCGTCACACTGGAGGCCGCGGACATCCCGGCCCCCGAATGACAGCGGCGGGGAGCGACCAGATCACCTAGCCAGGCAGCGCCGCTGGAGGAGGCCGGCCAAGGCGGCGGCGATCCCCGCGACCTCGTCGGGATCGGTCGTGTCGGCCAGCTCGGCGCGGACGAGCGCCTGCCGGTACAGCTCTTCGGCCTCGTCGACCCTTCCGAGGCCCTCCCAGAGGAGGCCGAGACCGGCCATGGTGGCCAGTGTGTCGACGTCGGTCGGGCCCAGCAGCTGCTCGGCGAGCGCCAGGGCGGCGACCAGGATGGCGTCGGCCTCCTCCGCCCGCCGTTGCATGCGGAGGTTGGCCCCCAGCCCGCGGGCGCAGCGGATGCGGAGGAGATCATCGGGCCCGCCGGTAGGTTCGCTCGAGAGGATGCTCCCGGCCCGCCGGTAATGGGCCTCGGCGCGCACGTGGTCGCCGAGGTCGTCGAAGGTGCCGGCCAGCTCCTGGCAGGCGCGTCCCACCGCGGCCACGTCGGGTTCGGCCGCCAGCAGCGCCGACGCCCGGCCGGCCAGGGCCTCGGCCTCCGCCCACCGCCGTCGGGCGTGCAGCTCCGCAGCCGACCGCTGGAGACGCCCCGCCCGCTCGATGGGACCGTCGAGCTCCTTGCCGAGTCCCTTCCTCGCCAATGCCCGCCACCTGCCTTCGCCGAAAAATGACCTGCCATCCAGCACAGCAGGCTCCCACGCCGCCGTCATGAGTAATCGCTACTCAGACGGAGTTGAGCGCCTGCGCCAGATCCGCCCGCCGGGCGACGCCCAACTTCTCGTAGACGCGTTGCAGGTGGTTCTCCGCGGTCCGCACCGACACCGTCAGGCGGCGGGCGATGTCCTTGTTGGACAGGCCGGCGGCCGCGAGCACCGCCACCTCGATCTCCCGGCTGCTCAGGACCGCCTGTGTCTGGATGGTCCGAAGCGCCGGTGTGATGGCGCCCTGGCACCGCCGGGCCAGGTCGGCGGCCCGTACCTCGGCGCCGACGGCCCGGCGGGCATCACCGGACCGGCGTAGGACGACGGCCGCGCTGGCCGCGGCCTCGGCGGCCACCAGCCACAAACCTCTGGTCTCGAAGGTGTCCGACACGCCGGCGAGCGCGGCGACGTCGTCGGCGACGAGAGCGGCGGCGTGTTCGGCGCGCGTCGGTGCCAGGTCACCCTCGATCACGTCGGCCAGCTCCTGCAGGCGCTCGGCGACCTCACCGGCGCGTCCGAGGCGGGCGAGGTCGTGGAGGGTCTCGGACTCCCAGACCAGGTCGCCCCGGGAGCGGGCCAGCCCCGCGGCCTCCTCGAGCAGGTCGTGGCCGGCGGTGCGGTCCCCGGCGGCAACCTCCGTCCAGGCCCGGGCCCGCCCGAGCTCCACGGCGTTGAGGTCGTCGGGCGGCAGCGCCAGGGCGTCGATCTCGGCCAGGGCGGCGCGGGCTTGGTCGACGGAGCCGCCCAGCGCGTGGGCCAACGCCAGCTCGGTCAGCGACGTGCGGGCCAGGTTGTGCCATTGCCGTTGGCGGAAGAGGTTCCGGGCCTCGACGGCGTGGCGGGCGGCCGACGCCACCTTGCCCATGACGACCTCCGCCCGGGCCAGGTGCAGCGCGAACATCGCCTGCACTGCGATCGACCCGCCGGCGACCCCGGACTCGTACTCCCGCAGGGCCAGCGCCTCCGCCTCGTGGAGCCGACCGGCGCCAGTGAGCACCGAGCAGCGGACCACCGCATCCAGGGATGGGCGGAAAGATCGCTCGTCGCTGCTGCCGGCGATGGCCGGCGCCGCCAGCTTCTCGACGAGGAGCAGGGCCTCTGCGAACCGCCCGCTACGAGCGAGGCACGCACCGGCGGTGTACCAGGCGAAGGCGAACGCCGGCCCTTCGGCGCGGGCGAGCAGCGGTTCGAGGACCTCGAGCGCCTCCCGCAGGCGGCCGCCGACGTGGAGGGCGAAGGCCCGCTTGGCCACCAGCTCGTCGAGCGCCATGGCGTCAGAGACGAGGGTCTCGGCCTCGGCGGTGACCTGGAGGGCATCGTCGGTCCGGCCGAGGCGGCTGATCAGGTTGTCGACGCGGGCACTCACCACCCGTACCCGCTGCTGGTCGTCGGTGGCGGCCGGGAGAAGGGCGGCGAGCTGGTCCTCGGCCTCCTGGCCGCGCCCCTCGAGCACGGCGATCTCGGCCAGGAGGAGGGCGGCTTCGAAGCCGCCACCGGCGTGCAGCGCGGCGGCGGCCAGGCGCCGGGCCAGGCCGAGGTCCCACCGGCTGCGGGCGGTTGCGGCCGCAGCCAGCATGATGTCGGGCGCCATGGTGCCGCCCGCGTCCAGGCGCCAGGTGGCAAGTCGGAGGGCGTCGCCCCGGCGGCGGGCGGCCACGCCTTGTAGCCGGCCCGCCAGGTTCTCGAGGACGGCCTGGCGGCGGAGGGCGGGTATGCGCGACCGGATGACTTCGCCGTACAGGGGGTGGGCCAGGCACGCTTCGAGCCGCCGACCGTCACGGGAGGTGACGATGATGCCCCGCCTTTCGAGCTCCTCGAGCTTGGCCATGCTGGTGAGGGTCAGCAGGCACGGGACCCCGAGTGGCTCCCCGAAGGCGAGGGCCTCGAGCACCTTGCGCTCCCGATCGCTCACCCCGCACAGGCGGGCCTCGATGAGCTCGACCAGGCGGGTGGAGACCCCCGGCGACCCGTCGAGCTGCCAGATGCCGTCCTCCTCGTGCAGCGCGCCCGACTCGAAGCCGGCGAGGACCAGCTCCCGCAGGTAGAGGGCGTTGCCGGCGCTGCGCTCGCTGAGCCGGTGGAGGGAGGATGCGCTCACGGGGCCACCGAGCACCTCGGTGAGGACGGTTTCGATGCTCCCCCGGCCGAGCGGGGCGAGGTCGATGCGCTCGGCCACCTCGTCCTTCCAGAGGGCGACGACCGGATCGGGGGCGGGCACCCCGGCGCGGACGGTGAGGATGACGAACGCTGACCGTGTCGCCGCCAGCTGGTGGACCAGCGTGGCCGAGCCGTCGTCGAGCAGATGGGCATCGTCGACGAGGATGGCGAGGCACCGGCCTTCGCCCAGGGCGACGATGGCGTCTCGAGCTCGCCACAGCATGTCGGCCGGTTCTGAGCTCGGCCCCGTCGAAGACGGCAGCAGGGGCGCGAGTGCGCCGAAGGGGAGCGCGCTGGACGCTTGCGCGGCCTTGACCCGGGCGGTGGCCATGCCGCGGCGCTCGGCCCTCGCCACGCACTCCGACGCCAGCCACGACTTGCCCACACCCGGCTGACCAGCGATCACGACCGCGGGGCGCCCACCGCCGTCCAGCAGGCGGTCTACGAGGTCGAGCTCGCGGTTCCTGCCGATCAGTGGCCAGGGCTGGCGCATTCCCGCAATTCTCCCATCGGCCTCCCGTGCGGTCGACAGATCAACCGGAATGAGTAGCTCCTACTCATGCCGCCGCCCCCCCGGTCGTGATCTGCTGACGCGGCGACAGAATACTGATCGTTTCGACAGTGCCCGGGCGCCGCGACTTCGAGGGCAGCCAACGACGGACGGGCATTCGTCGAGGTAGGGCCTGGCGACCGACCAGCCGCCGGCTGGGGTCGCCGGAACGGCGGCCCCCCGCGTCGACGGCTCCTCGTCGCTGCGCCGGCGTCCCGGGCGCGGCGTCCTCTGCCCTCAGATCGCCCATCGCGACTGTCCAAAGCGGTATCCCACCGAACGGACGGTCTGGATGAGGACTGCGTGCTCCTCGCTGAGCTTCGCCCGGAGCCGACGGATGTGCACGTCGACCGTCCGGGCGCCTCCGTAGTACTCATAGCCCCACACCCGTGAGAGGAGCATCTCTCGGGTGAACACCTTGCCGGGGTGGGTGGCGAGGAAGCGGAGCAGCTCGTACTCCATGTAGGTGAGGTCCAGGGGCCGCCCGTCGATGGCCGCCTGGTAGGTCTCCAGGTTGAGGACGAGGGGGCCGTACTCGATCAGCTCGGGGCGGGTGCCCCGGCCCGTCCGCCAGAACAGGTGCTTCAGCCGGGCCTCCAACTCCCCCGCCTGCACCGGCAACAGGCAGAAGTCGTCGAAGAGGTCTTCGCGGGGCTCGAGGCCGGCCAGGTGATCGCTCCGTACGACCAGCAGCAGGGGCTCGAGGGGGATGTCGCGCTTGCGGAGGTGACGGCACATGGCCGCCGCGCCCTGGGGGTCGTCGTCGGAGCACACGAGGGCGCCGGCCCAGCCGTCCTCCGGCTCCAGCCGGTTGGCGTCGTCGGCCGTGGTCGCGGCGCGGAACGGGTAGCCCGCCTCGGTGAGGGCCTGGGCGACGGCGATCGGCGGCGGATCCGGATAGAGGAGCAGGGGTTCCATCGGCCGTCTAGAGGTTGAGGTACCGGTCGAGCTCGAACGGCGTGACCTGGGTGCGATAGGCGTCCCACTCAGCCCGCTTGTTGCGGATGAACCACTCGAAGACGTGCTCGCCGAGCGTCTCCGGCAGCAGCTCGGATTGCTCCATGCACGCCACCGCTTCGGCGAGGCTGCCCGGCAGCGCCTCCACTCCCTCGGCCAGCCGCTCCTCGGCGGTCATCTCGTAAAGGTTGGCGGTGAGCTCGGGCGGGAGCTCATAGGACTCCTCGATGCCCTTCAGGCCCGCGGCCAGGATCACGGCGAAGGCGAGGTAGGGGTTGCAGGCCGGGTCGGGCGAGCGGAACTCGATGCGGGTCGACGCCGGCTTGTTGCGCTTCGAGCTGGGGACGCGGGCCAGAGCCGAGCTGTTGTTCCGGGCCCACGCCACATATGCCGGCGCCTCGAAGCCGACGACCAGCCGCTTGTAGGAGTTCACCCACTGGTTGGTGACCGCAGTGATCTCGCGGGCATGGTGCAACAGGCCGGCGAGGAAGCCCTTGGCCACTTTCGACAGGTGGGCCTCGTCACCGGGGTCGTGGAAGGCGTTGACGTCGCCCTCGAAGAGCGAAAGGTGCGTGTGCATGCCCGATCCCTGGACGCCGCCCAGTGGCTTCGGCATGAAGGAGGCGTGGACGCCCCGTTCCAGGGCGATCTCCTTCACCACCAGCTTGAACGTCATGACGCCGTCGGCCATGGTCAGCGCGTCGGTGTAGCGGAGGTCGATCTCGTGCTGGCTGGGGCTGTCCTCGTGGTGGCTGTAGCGCACGGGTACGCCGATGGACTCGAGGCCCAGGATGGTCCGCCGGCGCAAGTCGGTGGCCACGTCGACGGGGGTGAGGTCGAAGTAGCCGCCTGTGTCGAGCGGGGTGTTGGTGGGCCGGCCGTCGGGGCCCTGGGCGAAGTAGAAGAACTCGATGTCGGGGCCGACGTAGAACGAGAAGCCCTTCTCTCGGGCCACGTCGAGCTGGCGCCGCAGCACGTGGCGAGGGTCGCCGGCGAAGGGTGCGCCGTCGAGGGTGGTCACGTCGCAGAACATCCGGGCGACGGGCGCGTCGTCGCCCCGCCACGGGAGCAGCTCGAAGGTGTTGGGGTCGGGCTGAAGGAGCATGTCGCTCTCCTGCACCCGGCTGAACCCGTCGATCGACGACCCGTCGAACGTCATGCCCTCTTCGAACGCGTTCTCCAGCTCGCCGGGCACGATGGCGATGGACTTCAGCTGGCCGAGAACGTCGGTGAACCACAGCCGGATGAACCGGATGCCACGCTCCTCGACCGACCTCAGCACATAGTCCTGCTGGCGCTCCATGGGGGTATCTTGGCAGGCGTCCGGGTGGCTTCCGCCTGGTTCACACGTAGTTCATCAAGGCGCAACGACCGGGTAACGCACCCTGCGAACAGGAGGAACCGTGGACGAACGCACCCCGGTGGAGGTGGTGCGCCTGTGTGAGGAAGAAGGCGTGGAGATCGTCGACTTCCGCTTCTGTGACCTTCCCGGACTGATGCAGCACTTCTCCGCACCCGTCCACGAGCTGACCGAGGAGGGATTCGAGGACGGCTACGGCTTCGACGGCTCGTCGATCCGCGGGTTCCAGGAGATCCAGGAGTCCGACATGATCCTGGTGCCCGACCCCAACACCGCCGTGCTCGACCCGTTCCGGCAGCACAAGACCCTCAACATCAACTGCTTCGTGCGCGACCCGCTGACCGGCGAACCGTACTCCCGCGATCCCCGGTACGTCGCCAAGAAGGCGGAGGACTACCTCAGCTCGACCGGGCTGGCCGACACCGCCTATTTCGGCCCCGAGGCCGAGTTCTACATCTTCAACGACGTCAGGTTCCACCAGGACCAGCACTCCTCGGGCTATGCCGTCGACTCCGTCGAGGGCATCTGGAACTCCAACAAGGACGAGAAGCCCAACCTCGGGTTCAAGCCCCGCTACAAGGAGGGCTACTTCCCCGTGCCGCCCATGGACCACTTCCAGGATCTGCGGTCGGAGATGGTCCTGACCATGGAGCGCATGGGTATCGAGATCGAGCTCCAGCACCACGAGGTAGGGACGGCCGGCCAGGCCGAGATCGACATGCGTTTCGACACGCTGCTGCGCATGGCCGACAAAGTGATGCTCTACAAGTACATAACCAAGTCGGTGGCCTGGGCGCGGAACCTGTCCGTCACCTTCATGCCCAAGCCCCTGTTCCAGGACAACGGCTCTGGTATGCACTGCCACCAATCGCTGTGGCGAGGCGGCGAGCCGCTGTTCTTCTCCGAGACCGGGTACGCCGGGATCTCCGACATGGCCCGCTGGTACATCGGCGGCCTGCTCGCTCACGCCCCGTCGGTCCTCGCTTTCGCCGCGCCGACGACAAACTCCTACAAGCGGCTCGTCCCGGGCTACGAGGCGCCCGTGAACTTGGTGTACTCGCAGCGCAACCGCTCGGCCGCGGTGCGCATACCGCTGGTGTCGAAGAGCCCCAAGGCCAAGCGGTTGGAGTTCCGCTGCCCCGACCCGTCCGCGAACCCCTACCTCGCCTTCGCGGCCATGCTCATGGCCGGGCTGGACGGCGTGCAGAACCGCATCGAGCCGCCCGACCCCGTTGACAAGGATCTGTACGACCTGCCTCCGGAGGACCTGGCCATGGTTCCCCAGGTCCCCGGTTCACTGGAGGAGGCGCTTGCCGCGCTGGAGGCGGACCAGGACTACCTGCTGGCCGGCGGCGTCTTCACGCCCGACCTGATCGAGACCTGGCTCAACTTCAAGCGCCTGAAGGAGATCGACGAGGTCCGCCTGCGCCCCCACCCGTGGGAGTTCTACCTCTACTACGACATTTGACGTTCATAGCCGTTGCCGCGCCGGGGCGGCTGGAAGGCGGCCGACATGTCCCCGCCTCGGACCACCTGCACGCCGCGACCAGTGAGGTTGGCCCGGTGGCCGCGTCCGGGAGCCCGTCCGCGTCCGCCTGACAGTAGGTCGGACACCTTTTGAATGTTGATGCGAACACATTCAACCCGCCGAACTCTGCTCTCGCCGCAGTTCATCGACGTACCGATGCGGTGACCAGACTGACCCCCAGTACGAAGGTTGTCGGCCCTTGACTCGCCGTACGATTCCGAGAAGAGTGACGTCACAGTTCGAACGGAGGTCGAGGCATGCCTGATTCTGGGTCGGCGATAGAGATCACCGGACCTTCAACCGTCGAAGACATCATGGCGGCATTGGCAAAGCAGAGCATCTTCGATCTGCCGAGCCTCGTCCGCGACATCGTGAAGACCACGCAGGAGCACGCCGAGGAGGAAGACGAGCCGGTGGTGTGGGACTTCTTTATTCATGACACCTACGTCCTTCAGCACGTACAGAGGCCAGCGGTGATCGAAGAGGGCGGCGGGGAGCCGACGAACCCCACCGGGTGAGTCGCGAGGCGTCCGTGCCGCACTCGCCTGAGGGTGCCAGCGTGACGCAGGTGCCCGCGCCGAACGACCTGCACCGGATAGAGCAAAGCCGGCAGGCCGGGCTGAGCTGGTTGGCCGGACATACCGACGCGTTCTTGGCGACCGGTCAACCGCGCAGCTCTTCCTCGAGGAAGAAGCCTCTTCTGGAGCTCCTGCTCCTCGTGGCGTGCGTTCTACGCAGCGACCGTCGCAAGCAAGCCGCTGCCGGTGTCTCACGTCTGACATCGCGACTGCATGAGCTGGCGCAAACGCCGGCCGTGCTCGAGAAGCCCATCTGCGATGGCAACGATCTGCTGTTGCGAGCCGGTCTGTGTGCCGTCCTCGCCGGCGTCGGCCAACGTGAGCCGCTTCTCGATTCGATGGTCGAGCAAGCGATAGACGCCGACGTGCTCGGGCACTCCGAACGGCTGCCCTACCACATCATGGAGGAGCGGACGGTGCTCGACTGGAGCGGGTTCCAGCACCGCCTGCCTGCCATGGCCGCCCTGATGAAGCGGTCCTTTCTCGTTCGGCCGATCGACGCTGTCTACTTGACCGAACGATCGACGTATGAGCTCACCCACAACCTCATGTTCGGGTTCAGTTTGGGGGAGACATCGCCGGACGAGTTCTCGTGGCTGGACCGGGACGAGCTGCTCCACGTGTTGACCGACTCCCTCGTCCGGTTCGAACGAGAGCGGCACTGGGACCTTGTCGGTGAGCTTCTCCTCTGCTGGGACTGCCTCGGACTGGTCCACAACCGCACCTACGCCGACGGGTGGCGAAGGTTGGTCGCGCATCAAGCTGCGGATGGCTCTGTCCCTGGGATCGGGCCACCGGGCACCGCCATGACGCGTCCGCCGCAGCCGGTAGGTCCGGCTACCGACGACCGGTTCCGTGAGCGCTATCACACGACGTTGGTCCTCGTGCTCGCGGCCACGGCGCATGCGCGGCGCAGGGATCGGCAGGAGCCGACGACGACCTCGTTCCAGACGTCGCCCGCGGCCCCGCTGAAGTCGTCGGCCACACAGCGCGATGCGGCGTGGATGGTGCGCCTGCTCGATCACGAAAATACGGATCGCCAACCGATCGTCGCCACGAGCGTGCTCGTCGGCCTTACGCTCCTCTCCGCACTCGATACGACGACTGAACGCGTACTGCACAAGGAGATCGGGCGGATTCGGGACAGGCTCTCTGATCTCAGAAGCTATGGCGACGTGCCGGCCGCCCTCACTCTCGCCAGCTCTGGCATTCTGAGAAGCCTCGGCCTGGATGCACCCGGGCTGAGCGATTACGTCGAAGACATCCGCAGGGTCGTGGCCGCCACGCCGCCGCGGCCCGAGATCCGGAGCACCTGGTGCGAGCACCAAGTGCTCCTCGGACAGTTGAAGCTGGCGAACCCACCCGTACTGCCGGAGCTGGACGTCCTCTGGAAGAGGCTCGACTCCGCAGTCGATGACCCTGGCTCCGCTGATCTCGCCGAGATCGCCCAGCTGGCCGGAGCCTGCACCGGGTTCGGCACCGCCCGACCGGGACAACTTTCGAGCCGGGACTGGACCGGAGTAGACCACCTCGAGTCGCTCGCAGTCGAGGCCCTGAGGCGCTCGGACCTACGAATCGGGTGCGCGCTGCTGCGCGGTGCCCACTCTCTCCGACCGCTTCGCTCCGGCCGAATTCGCGCCATGACCGCGTTCATCGAGGCGCACCACCGCAGTACTGGCGGTTACAGCGCGTACGAAGAGGACCTTGCGTCCGGCGACGGCGCAGCGCAGGCGTCGCCGGACGACATCGAGGTCGACATCCGTCTCCCCGTATCGCTGAGCGTCCTATGGGCACTCGTGGAGATCGGTACGCAGCACCGGCTGTACGTCGACCACTTCGTCGACCCGACCCGGACGGCGGGGACTGGAGCCCAACGTGCCTGAACGGTCCGACGTTGAGATATCGATCGCTGGACGAATCGTGGACCCGCTGGAGGAGCAGAGCCGTCAGGAGAAGGAGGATGAGCCGATCGAGGACGACCGGGTGCTCACATGGATCGTCCAGTTCGCGGCGCCGTTGAACAGGGAGACGATCAGGGACCTGCGTTCGGACTTCTCCCTGAAACTGACCGAGTACATCCCACCGCGGTGCTATGTGGAAGCCCTGCGCGCCAACGCGGCCAGGCAGCTGCGCGACGATCCCCGCGTGCGCGCCGTTGTCCGAATGACGAGCGAATTCAAGGTCGCATCGGAAGAGGCGCGCCAGGACGACAAGAGCAATGAGCCCACGCCCCCGTCGCCCACCGACGTAGTCCTTGTCGACTCTGCCGACGCTGACCTCGTCGCCCAAGCGATCCAGGCGATCCTGCCGCCCGATGGGGTGCAGGCCGTCATCGACGACCGGGGCCGAGGTGGAGTCGTCCTGGTGCGCGTGAACGCGAATCTGGCCGACGTGCAGCGCATAGCCACGATGGACGCTGTTCGGTGGGTGCAGGCCGTGCCCGAGACAGTGGACGACTCCTCGACGACAGCGTCGTCATCGTCGAGCACCACACTCGGCCCGAACCACGTGCGGGAGGCGGTGCGACTCGGCCTCACCGGCAAAGGACAGATCGTCGGCGTCATCGACAAGGGACCTCCGGACGTCGCGCATTGCTTTTTCGTCGATCCTGGGCATGAGCAGGGCGGCACTGTGCACCGCAAGATCGCCGCGGTCCGCAACAGCACCGGAACCGGTCCGGGCGAACACTCGACGTTCACGTGCGGTATCGCTGCGGGCGACGATGTCGGCAATCCCGGCTCCAACCGTCATCGGGGCATCGCCTGGGACGCGCGACTGGTGTGCGGAAACCGGCTCGACCTGGCGACCAGCTCACTCATGGCCGAGCTGAGCGCTGCGGCGGAGTCCGGCGCGTTCGTGCACAGCAACAGCTGGCACTCGAAACCGCAGGGCAGTCGCCTCCCGGCCACCTACGACCAACGATCGGCCGATGTCGACAGATTTACGTGGATGAACGAGGACCACGTCGTACTCGGCTCCAGCGGAAACACCGGTGAAGAGCAGGGACCGCCGGGAACGGCGAAAAACGCGGTGTGCGTCAGCGCGACGGTAGCGGACGGCCCGGCGAGTGATCCCGACGGCGTCGGCGACGGCAATCGTGGCCCGACCGCCGATGGCAGGCGGAAGCCCGATGTGACGGGCATCGGGTGCGGTGTCCATGTGCCGATGGTCGCAACCCCCTGCGGCATCAGCCTGCGACCGCGCTGCGCAAGCAGCTATGCCACTCCATGGACAGCCGCCGTCGTCGCCCTCGTCCGCCAGCAGCTCACTGAGGGCCGCTGGCGCGACGGCGAGCGACGGCTGGCCGACGCCTTCGTCCCGACGGGAGCACTCCTACGGTCGATCTTGGTGAGTTCGGCGATCGCCCGAGGGCCGATCGGCATACCGAGCGACGTCCGTGGCTGGGGGGCGGTCGATACCGTCGCCGCGCTTGGCCAGCACGCACCGAGGATCCTGCTGGACGTCCGGAACGACCAAGGCCTGACGACGGGCGACGAACTTCGCCTTCCGTTCACGGTGACGGCGGGCGGCCCCCTCTCCGCAACTCTCGTGTGGACCGAGCCGCCCGGTGCCATCGGCTCCGACACTTGTGTCGTCAACGACCTCGACCTCCGCCTTCACCGCCCGGGCGGCGACGTGTTGCTGGGCAACAATTTCCCTTCCGGCGGGATGGCGGGCCCGGCAACGCCTGATCGCCTGAATTCGACCGAGGTCGTGGTGGTGAGCGCCGCGGAGGCGGGCGAGTGGATCGTCGAAGTGGTCGCCTCGGAGGTCAACGTGGGTAACCCGGGTCAAGGATTCGCCCTCGTCGTCACCGGAGCCGTCGACGCGCCGAAGCCTTCGTCGGCGCCGTTGGACACACTGCGTCGCACGACCCCAATAGCCGCCGAGGGCGAATCCGGGCCCACGCCGGGATAGCGACGGCGGCCCGGACGCATCTGGAACTCCGGGTACGACATCGACCAAGCCGTCCGGTCACATGGTGATGACGGAGCTTGCGTCGAACTACGTCGTAAGTAGGTCAAGGGCAGAAGGGATGGCGACGGGGGCGGCGCCCCGCCAACCGGAGGACGTCGTCGAGGCCGCGGTATCGCTCCTCGGCCCGGCGGCGGTAGCGCTCGATCCACTTGGTCACGAGGTGAACACCTCGGCCTCCACATGGCCCGGGCGGGTTGAACATGCGGTACGGCCGCTCAGCTCAGGCGCCGTTGTCAGCCAGTTGGTTGAACAATGTTGCGGTTCACCCGGAAGAAGTTGTCCGGGTCGACGTCGGCCTTCACCCGCTGGAGGCGGGCGAAGTTGTCCCCGTAGGCGGCGGCGGTGCGGGCGGTGTCGTCGTCGGCCACCTGGAAGTTGACGTAGTTGCCCGTCGAGAACGGCCGGATCGTCTCCCACGACTCGCGCACCCAGGCAACGTGCTCGCTGCCGCGGGGATCTGCCGGAGGCCACGAGCCGGTGAAGGCCACCACGTAGCCGGCTCGGCGGTTGCCCATGGCGCCGTCGTCGTCGGCTCGCTCGTTGAGCGCGCCGGCCAGGTGGAAGATCAAGGATTGCGACATGGGAGAGGTGACGTTCATCGCGCTGGTCCGGTAGTTGTCCAGCAACTCCGGCGACAGCGACCCGACGAACTCGCTCTTCCAGTAGTAGTGGACCCCTTTGGGCTGGCCGGCGTCGAGCATCGACTGCTGGGCGACGTACGGCTTCTCGGTGATCAGGTCGACGATCGGCTCACCGATTGCCCGGATGGGCGCCAGGTGGGTGGCCGGATCGCCGCCTGAGTAGCAGACGACCATCCCGACGACCGGCTTCCCGTGCCACTCGGGCGCCAGGAACGGCGCCGGGGGAGCCAGGCGGGTGGTCAGCACGGCGGTCAGCTCGCGGGGCGCCGATTCGGTCAGGTCGCGGTAGGCGGCGACCACGTCCTCGACGCGCTCGGCGCTCCACAGGATCATCCCACCGGTCACCATGGGCCCGACGTCGTGCAGGCGGAACCGGAACCGGGTGGCGACGCCGAAGTTGCCGCCGCCCCCGCGCAGGGCCCAGAACAGCTCCGGGTTCTCGCCGGCGTTCGCCGTGCGGACCTGGCCGTCGCTGGTGACGAGCTCCACCTCCTCGAGATTGTCGACCGTCCAGCCGAAGCGGCGCGTGAGGTAGCCGAAGCCGCCGCCCAGGGTGAGGCCGGCGACGCCGGTCTCCGACACGAACCCGAGGACGGTCGCCAGGCCGTGCTCCTGGGTGGCCTGGTCCACGTCCTTGACCAGGCAGCCGCCGGCCACGTCGGCCCGCCGGCCGGCGACATCGACGTCGACCTGGCGCAGGCGCGACAGGTCCATGGTCAACCCGTCGGCGGCGAGGGAGGTACCGGCGATGTTGTGCCCGCCGCTCTTGGTGCTGAGGAGCAGCCGGCGGTCGGCCGCGAACCGGACGGCCTCGGCCACGCCGGCGGCCGTCGACGGCTGCACCACCAGCGCCGGCACCTTCGACGCCATCGCGTTCCAGATGAGGACGGCGGCGTCCCAACCCTCGTCGCCGGGCCGCAGCACGGGGCTTCCCACCCGTGCCGCCAGGACCTCCAGATCCTCGGGCGACAGCGTCACCCGCGCATCGTCGAGGCCGGCGACGTCGACTGCGCCAGTGCTCATGTTCCACCCCCGCCGGCACACTAGCGGCCGTTCCAAGCGGCGCGGAATGGGGTAGGGCCGCGAAAACACTACGGAAGGTCCTGTCCATGACTCAGCGCAACACCATCGCCCGCTCCCTGTCCGAAGTCGGTCTGGCCGCCTGGTTCGGTGGTTCTCTGATGGGCGCCATCGGCGTCAACGGCGCCGCCGCCGAGGTCGACCAGCCCGATCAGCGCGCCCGGGTGGCCAACGCCGGCTGGAGCCGGTGGACGCCCGTGAACCTGGCGGCCATCGGCGCCCACGTCGTCGGATCCCTGGCCCTCACCGGCGCCAACAAGGGGCGTATCGCCGGCCAGAAGGGCGTGGCCACCACCTCGATCGCCAAGGCCGCCGTCACCGCCGGCGCTCTGGCCGCCACCGCGTACGCCAGGGCCCTGGGTCAGAAGATGATCGACGCCGGCGACGTCCCGGTCGAGGGCGGCACCGACGCCTCGGCGCAGACCCCGCCCGAGGTCGAGGACGTCCAGCGCAAGCTGGCCAAGCTGCAGTGGGCCATTCCCGCGCTCACCGGCACGCTGCTGGTGATGGACGCGCTCATGGGCGAGCAGCAGCGCCCCAGCCAGGCCACGAGCGGGTTCGTCTCTCGGATCCTCCCGGACAGCCTCGCCGCCTGACCGGCGAACGCTTCTCGGTCTGCTTCTCGCAGCGCCGGCTCCTCAGGGGCCGGCGCTGCGGCGCGTGAGGGCTTCGGTGCGAGCGGCGGGTGCTGGGCGGGACTCTACTGCGGGGAGAAGGCCCAGCCCTCGATCTCGACCTTGGCGCTCAGGGGCAGGCCGGCGACGGCCACCGCGGCTCTCGCCGGCCGGTTGTCGCCGAACGCCTGGACGTATGCCTCGTTCATCGGCGCGTAGTCCGACATGTGGGTCAGGAAGACGGTGGTCTTGACCACCGAAGCCAGGCTGGCGCCCTCGGCCTCGAGCAGGGCCGCCATGTTGGCCAAGGCCTGTCGCACCTCGGCGCCCACACCGCCGCGCACCAGGGCGCCGTCGGCGAGGCCCAGCTGTCCGGACACGACCAGCCAGTCGCCGGCCCTGACGATGGGCGTGTAGGGCCCTAAGGGCTTGCTCAGGATCTAGCTGAAGCTCTGGCCGCAGCCGCAGCTACGGGAGGCATTGGGGTTGTTGATGGCGAACCCGGCGCCCTGCAGCCCGTCCTTGTAGTCGAGCGACGCGCCCTTGAGCAGAGGCGCGCTGGCCGAGTCGACCACCACACGCACGCCACCCTCCTCGGCGACGGTGTCGTCGGGGGTGAAGTCCTTGTCGAAGTACATCTCGTAGCTGTAGCCCGAGCACCCGCCGGGCCGTACGGCCACACGGAGGGCCAGGGCCTCGTCGCCCTCGGCCTGGACGAGCTCCTTGACCTTGAGCGCTGCGGTGTCCGTCAGGGTGAGCATGTGTTCAGTCCTCCTACAGACTTCTCTCGATTTCCAGACTACCTGATCGACAGCTCAACCTGGCAGGGATCGCGGTCGGCGAGCGTCCGGAATCGATCAACACCTGCCCCACCGATTGATTCCACGAAACCTTCGACGAGGCCCCGGTGCAGGTGGCAGACCACCTCGGGGTGGGCGGCGGCCAACTCGGCGTAGGGGCAGTGGGTGAAGGCGATGGTGGCCACGTCGTCGTCGTGGACCACGGCCGGGTCGAAGCCGAGCTCGGCCAGCATGGCGGTGACCGCCTCGACGCAGCCGGCCCGGGGCCGGCGGGCGACGTGGGCCTCGCCGAGGGCCTTGCCCTGCTCGGCGCCGGCCTCGGCGCTGAGGTCGGGGGCGGCGCCGGCGGCGGCGGCCACCTCGTTGAGCATGCGAGCCAGGACGGGGAACGCCGGCGGCTCCAGGCCCAGCGACGGGGCGTCGGGTGCGAGGGCGTAGCGGTTCTGCGGACGGCCCACCGAACCCCGGTTGTCCGTGTGCACGGCGAGGAGACCGACCTCGCGCATCCGCTCGAGGTGCGGGCGGACGGTGTTGGCGTGCAGGCCGAGGGTCTCGGCCACCTCGGCGGTCGAGCGCGGGGCGCTGGCCCGGGCCAGCTCCAGGTAGATGGCGTAGCGGGTGTTGTCGCCGAGCGCCTTGAGGACGTCCAGCCGGCCGGTACGCTCCACGGTTCGCATATTACCGGCGAAGACCGGTAAAATCCAGACGTGGCCTCTCTGCCGACCAAGGACGACGTGTTGGGCGCCCTGAGGGGCGTGGTCGACCCCGAGCTGGGCGCCGACATCGTCGAGCTCGGGATGGTCAACGGTGTGGAGGTCAACGACGACGGCTGGATCGAGGTCACCGTCGCCCTGACCATCTCCGGCTGCCCGTTGCGCGTGCAGATCCGTGACGACGTGCAGTCCAAGGTGTCCGGTCTGGCGGGCGTCACGGGGGTGAAGGTCCACTTCGGCGAGATGAACCAGGAGCAGCGCAGCGCGGTCATGCAGCGGGCCCGGAAGTCCGCGGCCAACCGGGCGCCGGTCACCGAGGTGCCGCTCACCGCCCGGGTGCTGGCCGTGGCCAGCGGCAAGGGAGGCGTCGGCAAGAGCAGCGTGACGGTCAACCTGGCGTCCGCCCTGGCCGCTCGCGGGTTCAGTGTGGGCGTTCTCGACGCCGACATCTGGGGCTTCAGCGTCCCCCGCATGCTGGGCATCACCGTGCGCCTGGGCGCCGGCGACAAGGGGCTCATCCGCCCCCACGAGATACCGGTGGGCGACGGCCGGTTGAAGGTCGTCAGCATGGGCCTGGTCGTCGACGACGAGGACAAGGCCATCATGTGGAGGGGGCTGATGCTGGCCAAGGCCCTCGAGGAGTTCCTGGTCAAGGTGGCCTGGGGCGACCTCGACTACCTGCTGCTCGACATGCCGCCCGGGACCGGCGACGTGCAGATGGCCCTCGGGCGCATCCTCCCCCGGGCCGAGGTGCTGGTGGTCACCACGCCGGCGCTGGCCGCCCAGAAGGTGGCCATCCGGGTGGCCGACATGGCCCGCCGGTCGTACCTGAAGGTGCTCGGCGTCATCGAGAACATGAGCACCTTCACCTGCGACCACGGCGGGGTGTACGCCCTCTTCGGCTCCGGCGGCGGTCAGGCGCTGGCCGACGACCTCGGTGTCCCGCTCCTGGCCCACGTGCCCCTCGAGCCGGAGGTCAGCGCGGCCAACGACGCCGGCCGGCCCCTGTCGGTGGCGGCCCCCGAGAGCGCGGCCGGCGCCGCGTTTGCCGCGGCCGCCGACCGCATCGCCGAGGAGCTGCTGCCGCCGGTCGACATGGCGGGCTGCACGGCCCGCATGCTGGCGACGGTCGAGGCCGCCCTCGGCCCGGTCAGCTCCTAGCTCCTCTGGGCTTCCGAACCGCGGGGCGGTGTTGGAAAGCCCGAAGTGCGCGTGGTCAGGCGGCGCGAGGTTGCCAGGCGCCGTCGGCGCCGGCGGCCCGCCCTTCAGCGGCCAGCTTCAGGAGGTGGGCGTGGACGGTTTGCGCCGCGGCCTCCCGCAGCGCCGGGGCCAGCTCCACGTAGACCGCGTCGACGAGCTGGTCGACGGTCGCCGCGCCGGCCTCCAGGGCGGCGAGGATGGCCGCCTCGCGCTCGAGGCGGTGGGTGATGTAGCCGGCGAGGCGCACGGCGGGGTCGTCGATGAGGTGGCCGTGGCCGGGGGCGATGCGCCGCAGGCGGAGGCGGCGACTGCTGAGCCGCTCGAGCGACGCGAGGTAGGCCGCCATGTCGCCCCCGGGCGGGGAGATCATCACCGTCGAGCCGTCGATGACGGTGTCGCCGGAGAAGAGCATGCGCTCCTCCTCCAGGAGGTAGCAGAGGTGGTCGGGACTGTGGCCGGGCGTGTGCAGGGCCTCCAGACGGAACTCCGTGGCCTCCAGCTCGAAGCCCTCGTCGATGTCGCCGTAGGCCAGCACCTCGGCGCCGGTCGCCGCGGCCAACGGCCCCGCCCCGCCGGCGTGGTCCTCGTGAGCGTGTGTCAGCGCGATCCACCGGATCCGGTCGCCGCCGCAGCCGACGATGGCGTCGATGTGGCTGGCGACGTCGGGGCCCGGGTCGACGACGACGATCTCGTCGACGCCGACCAGGTAGGTGTTCGAGCCGGCGCCGGTCAGCGGGCCGGCGTTGGGCGCCACGATGCGGCGCACCAACGGGCTGATGGCCGAGGCGACACCGGGGGAGAGGTCAGGCACCGGACCGATCGATCCTGATGACGCCGGCCCGCCGGGCCGCCTGCCTGGTGAGCGCGCCGCGCACGACAGCCCTCACCGGCGGCAGCAACAAAGAGATCCCCAGGACGTCGGTGAGGAACCCGGGCGACATGAGGAGGCCGCCGGCGAAGAGGATCATCACCCCGTCGGCGATCTCCCTCCCGGGCACGGCGCCCGACTGGACCTGGCGCTGGAAGCGGCGCCAGACGCTGATGCCCTCACGCTTCGCCAGCCACGCGCCGACGGCACTGATGAGGATCAGCAGCCCGATGGTGTTCAGTGCGCCGAAGGCCTGACCGACCTGGATGATGAGGTACAGCTCGGCCAGCGGGAGCACCAGGAAGAGCAGCACGAGCACGCCGACCATGGGTCCCATGGTACCGCCGGGTACTCTCGTGCGATCCCGATGTTCGATGGTTCACGCTGGTTCGAGCAGACCGGTCGCACCCCCACCCTCGAGGACTACGACCGCAAGCCCTTCCTCCGCCGGCACTTCTGGCCGCCGAGTGCGCTGGGGGTCGTCGTCATGTCCGTCCTCATCTCCGCGCTCGTGGGCTTCACGGGCGCGTTGATCTACACGTCGGCGGACAACGCCAACATCGCCGCCGTCGACCCCGCCGACCAGACGCGCATCGCCCCCACGATCCCACCGACCACCGAGCCGACCCCTACCACCGCGCCTCCGGAGGTCCTCACGCCCGCCGGCATCTCCCAGAAGCTGGGGCCCTCGGTGTGGACGGTGAGCACCCTCGACGAATCGGGACGGGCGGTGGAGGGCTCGGCGTTCGTCGCCGGCTCCTTCGGTGGGCAGACCTTCGTGCTGACGTCGCTGGCGATCGTCAGGGCCGCCACGCGGATCCCCGGTCCGGACATCGTCGTCCGCAACGGGAGCTCGCAGGTCAACGCCACCTTGTGGACCTGGCAGGAGGACAACGACCTCGCCCTGCTCGTCACCGGCAGAGCCGCGCCGTCGATCCCGTGGGCCGACGGCAATCCGGAGCTCAAGCCCGGCGACAAGGTCTACGTGCTGGCGGGCGCGGCGGGCGCGCCGGTCGCCGGCGTGGTTTCGGCCGTCTCGCCGGCGAGCATCCAGCACAACGTGGCCATCGACGAGCGGCGCCAGGGCGCCCCGCTGCTGAACGAGAAGGGCCAGGTCCTGGGCATGACGACGTTGGCGGTCGCGCCCGGGCTCACACCGGCGGCCGGCACCTTCTTCGCCGTCCCCATCAAGGCGGCCTGCGACCGGGTGCTCGCCTGCGGCGGCGGGACGACCAGCGTGGCGCCGACCGGCATCAACGCCACGACGTCGACCACCCCGAGCGGGTAGCACCCCCCGTCAGGGGCCGCTAGGGGAAGGGGAACCGCAGGATCGTCGAGGACGTCGTCGGCACCGTGGTGGTCGGCCGCGGCGGCCGGGTGGTGGGGATGACGCCGAGGAAGGGCGGGATCGTCGGCGGCGGCGGCGGGGTCAACGTGGTGGTCGGCGGCGGGGCGAAGGTGACCGGCGGGGCGAGGTAGATCGGCTCGACGACCTGGGGGCGTAGGTCCTCGAGTTGGCGGCGGGCGCCGGCGGCGATATCGCCCGCGAGGGCGGCGGGCTTCGGGAAGTCGGCCGCCGGCGCGTTCTTCAGCGCCTGGCCCATGTAGTCCTTCCACGTCGAGGCCGGGATGGTGCCGCCGTAGACGATCGAGACACCCTTGATGTTCCTGAGCGGCTTCTTGTTGCTGTCGCTGTAGCCCATCCAGATGGCGGTGGAGAGGGCCGGCGTGTAGCCCACGAACCAGGCGTCGACGTTGTTGTCCGTGCTGCCCGTCTTTCCGGCGGAGCCCTCGGGCCGCCCGATGTTGGCACCGGTGCCCGTGCCTCCGGTGATGACGCCCTTGAGGGCATCGGTCACGTTGTCGGCCACGGCCTCGGTCAGCACCCGCTTGCCCGGCCGCTTGGTGTTGTCCTCCAGCACCTTCCCGTTGGCGTCGATCACCTTCACGATGGGGGTGGCGGCGTGCTGCACGCCCCGTGCTCCGAAGACGCTGTAGGCGGCGGCCATGTCCAGCGGCGACACGTCGGCGGCGCCCAGGGTGAGGCCGACGCCGTACGACTCGCTCCCGTTGGGCTGGATGCCGTCGGGGCGGATCATGGTGAGCCCTAGCCGGTGGGCCATCTCCGCCGTCTCCTTGATGCCGACGTCCTGGATGAGCTGGGCGTAGACCGTGTTGACCGAGTAGGCGGTGGCCTGCTTGAGCGAGATGGCGCCGTAGGACCCGCTCTCGACGTTGTGGATCACGCACCCGTCCTGTTGCGCCGGGCAGCCCGGAACCCGGTAGGTGCCCGGTCCGGAGTAGATGCGGCCCGGGCCGATGCCTTCCTCGTACGCCTTGGCCAACGTGACCGGCTTCATCGAGGAGCCCGGCTGGCGGCCGGTGCCGCCGCCGTCGAGGCAGACCGGACCGTCCTGTGGCGCGACGTAGTCCTCCGGGCAGTTGCCGAGCGCGAGGTTCACCTGCGACTTGGAGAAGTCGCGGCCGCCCACCATGGCCCGCACGAACCCGGTGTTGGGTTCGACGGTGACCAGCGCCATCTCCAGCGGCGAAGACGTGCCGGACAGGGACTTCTTCACCGACTCCTCGGCCAGGGTCTGCAGCCGGGGGTCGAGTGCGGTCTCCACCCGGAGGCCGCCCCTGTACACGATGTCGGCGCCGTACTTGGCCGAGAGGTACCGGCGCACGTAGTCGACGTAGTAGGGCTGCGACGCCGACTGGAGCTCCAGGGGGTGGACGATCGTGGCCGGCCCGCTGGGCTTCGGCTCCTCCGACGTCGGGAAGAACAGCTTCTGGGAGACGGCCTCGATGTGGCGAACGGGGTCGAGCCGGCCCTGGGCCAGCATCTGGTCGAGCACGAAGACACGGTTGATCTCGGCCTGGGTGGGGTTCGAGCGGGGCTCGAAGTCCGAAGGGGCGGAGATGAGACCGGCGATCATCGCCGATTCCGAGGCGTTCAGCTGGTTGACCGGCTTCTTGAAGTACGACTCGGACGCCGCCCCGATGCCGTAGGCGCCCCCGCCGAGGTAGATGGTCGACAGGTACCGGTAGAGGATCTCGTCCTTGGTGACCTTGCGGTCGAGCTGGCTGGCGAGGACGGCCTCACGGATCTTCCGGGCCAGGGTCCGCTCGCCGGACGTGAAGACGTTCTTGACGTACTGCTGGGTGATAGTCGACCCCCCCTGGACCACTTGCCGGCCGCGCAGGTCGGCCCACAGGGCGCGGAGGGCGCCCATGGGGTCGATGCCGCCATGGGAGTAGAACCGCTTGTCCTCCACGGACACGACGGCCTGCTTCAGGATCTCGGGGATGTCGCTCGACTTCACCGGGATGCTGGTGTCGAACTTGCGCAGGAGCCCGATCTCCTTGCCGGCGGCGTCGTAGATGCGGGTGATGCGCGACTCGATGCCGGGCTTGGGCGTCGGCAGGGGCGGCGCCGGCAGGGGGAGGTAGACGATCGAGGCCAGCGCGGTGCCGGCGGTGACGACAGGGATCAGGATGGCGACGACGACGAAGGTGGCGACGGCCTTGGCCACCGTGGCGGGCTCGATGTTCCAGTCCAAGGGGCTCCAGCTTCGCGCGCCCGGAGGCCGAACGTCCCGTCGCCGCCCTATCGTCTGGTCGATGCCGCCCGATCGCCCACCCTCGGTCGACGCCCTGGCTCGGGAGCTGGCCGGCGTCGGGCTGCCCCACCCGCTCCTGGTCGACGCGGCGCGGGCCGCGATCGCCGCCGGCGACCCCGCCTCGGCGCGGGCCCGCGCCGAGGCGGTGGCCGCCGCCCTGCTGCGGCCGGTGATCAACGCCACCGGGGTCATCCTCCACACCAACCTGGGCCGTGCCCCGCTGCCTTTGCTGCCCGGCGGCGACGCCCGCCGCTACTCGAACCTGGAGCTCGACCTCGCCGGCGGGAAGCGGGCGTCGAGGAGCGACCACGCCGCCCGGCTCGTCGCCCGCGCGGTCGGCGCCGAAGCCGCGCTGGTCGTCAACAACGGTGCCTCGGCGCTCCTGCTCGTACTGGCCGCCCTGGCCCGCGGCCGCTCCGTCGTCGTCTCCCGCGGCGAGCTGGTCGAGATCGGCGGCGGCTTCCGCGTCCCGGAGGTCATGGTCCAGTCGGGCTGCCAGTTGGTGGAGGTCGGCACCACCAACCGCACCCGCCTGGCGGACTACCGGGCGGCACTGGACGAGTCGGTGGCCCTGGTGCTGAAGGTGCACCAGTCGAACTACCGGCTGGTGGGGTTCACCGAGGACGTAGGCGTGGCCGCGCTGGGGAGCCTGGGGCCGCCGGTCGTCGCCGACATCGGCTCCGGCCTCCTCGACGCGTCGACGCCCTGGCTGGCCACCGGCCCGCCGGCGTGGCTGGCCGGCGAGCCCGCCGCCCGCCAGACCCTCGCCGCCGGCGCCGGCCTGGTCACCTTCTCGGGCGACAAGCTGCTGGGCGGCCCCCAGGCGGGGATCATCGCCGGCCGGTCCGACCTCGTGGCGCTCTGCGCGCGTCATCCCCTGAACCGGGCGCTGCGCCCCGGCGGGCTGGTCCTGGCCGCCCTTCAGGAGACGCTGCTGGCCTATCTCCGGCGGGACGGCGACGCCATCCCGTTCTGGCGCATGGCCGCCGCGCCGGTCGAAGGCCTGCGGGCCCGCGCCGAGGCGCTGGGCGTCGGCAAGGTCGTCGACACAGTGGCCGTCGCCGGCGGCGGCTCGGTGCCGGGCCAGGACGTCCCCTCCGCCGGCGTCGCCATCGACGGCGACCACGCCGCTCGCCTCCGCAGGCACGACCCGCCGGTCGTCGCCCGGGTCCATGAGGGGCTGACGATCTGCGACATGCGCACGATCGACCCGCTGGACGACCGGATCGTGGCCGACGCGCTCCTGTCATGCATGTAGTCGCCACCGCCGGCCACGTCGACCACGGCAAGTCGACCCTCGTCCTCGCCCTCACCGGCATGGACCCCGACCGCTTCGCCGAGGAGAAGGCCCGGGGCCTCACCATCGACCTGGGCTTCGCCTGGGCCACCCTGCCCTCCGGCCGCGAGCTGGCGTTCATCGACGTCCCCGGCCACGTCCGGTTCCTGAAGAACATGTTGGCCGGCGTGGGAGCCGTCGACGCCTGCCTCTTCGTCGTGGCCGCCACCGAGGGATGGAAGCCCCAGTCCGAGGAGCATCTGCGCATTCTCCAGCTGCTGGGCGTGAGCCACGGGATGATCGCGCTGACCAAGGTCGGGCTGGTCGACGACGAGACCCGTGAGCTGACCCGCATGGAGATCGAGGACGAGGTCGCGGGCACGTTCCTCGACGGCGCCCCGATCGTGGAGGTCGACGTGCCCGCGGGCCGGGGCGTCGACGACCTGCGGACCGCCCTCGACCGGCTCGTGGCCACCACACCGGCATCGGTGGACCGGGGCCGGCCCCGACTGTGGGTCGACCGGGTCTTCGCGGCGAAGGGCTCGGGTACGGTCGTGACCGGAACCCTCGCCGGCGGGGTGCTGGCCGTCGACGACGAGCTGGTCGTGCTGCCGGTGATGAGGAAGGTGCGCGTCCGGGGGCTCCAGAGCCTCCAGCGCCAGCGGGACCACGTCGAGCCCGGGAGCCGGGTGGCGGTCAACGTGTCGGGCATCTCCCACGACGAGCTGTCCCGGGGCCACGCCCTCGTCCGGCCCGACCAGTGGCGTCCCACCCGCACGTTCGACGCCTCCCTGCAGGTGCTGGAGGGCCTCGGCCACCCCGTGAGCCGGAGGGGCGCCTACCAGGCATATGTGGGCTCCGGGGAGCACCCCGTGCGCCTGCGGGTGCTCGGCGAGGAGGCCATCGCTCCCGGCAAGGTGGGCGCCGTCCGCCTCCACCTCCCGGTGCCCGTGCCGCTGCTCCCCGGAGACCGCTTCATCGTCCGGGAGAGCGGCCGTGACGAGACGGTCGGCGGCGGCGAGGTGCTCGACGTGGCGCCGGTGCTGGCCGCGTCCAAGGCGCGGCCGTCCCGGTCGGTCGAGCGGGTCGTCGAGGAGCGGGGTTGGGTTTCCGCCGACGACCTGGAGCGCATGACCGGCGAGCGCCGCCCGCCCAACGTGGGCCGCTGGGTGGTGGCGCCGGCGGCGCTGGAGAAGGCGTTGGCCGAGCTGCGTGGGGCCATCGAGACGGCCGGGCCGCTGGGCGTCGACCGGGCCGGGCTCACCGACCGCCAACGGGCCGTCCTGCCCCTGCTGGAGGGCGTGACCGTGGAGGGTGGGCGGATCCGGCCGGCGGCTGCCGTCGACCCCCTGGCCGACCACCCCTTCGTGGCCGCCCTGGAGGCGTCGCCCTTCGCCCCGCCCGAACCCTCACGAGTGGACCGGGCCGAGCTCACCGAGCTGGTGCGCCGGGGCCTCGTGGTCGAGCGGGAGGGGGTCTACTTCGCCCCCTCCGCGGTCGACGCTGCCGCCCGCCGGGTCGCCGCGCTGCTGGTCGAGCACCCCGAGGGCGTCACCGTCGCCCAGGTGCGCGATGGCCTGGGCACCACCCGCAAGCACGCCCTGCCCCTGTTGGCCCACTTCGACGCCACGGGCGTCACTCGCCGGCGGGGTGACCTCCGCATCGGCGGGCCCCGTTTACCGCAGGTCTAACCCACCCGGGCCATGAGCTGTTTGCGCTCCAGCTCGTTCAATCCGCCCCAGATGCCATGGGGCTCACGGATGGCCATGGCGTAGTCCAGGCATGCGCGGCGCACGGCGCACATGGCGCAAATTTCCTTGGCCCGGGCTTCCCGAGCCTCCCGCTCGTCCTTTCTTTCCACCGACGATGGCGGAAAGAAGACCGCGGACTGGGGGCCCTTGCAGGCCGCACGCTGCTGCCACAGCTCTTCGACGCGTTGGCTACTCAACGACGTCCCCCTTTCCTCCCGGCGGACCACCGTACGCTCCTCAGAGGCGTTGGACAAGGGGTCCTTTTACACATAGTGGCTGGTCGTAAGGGCGGTAGCGATCGCCTGATCCAGGGAAAGGACGGCAACGATGGCCAAGATCATCTTCTATTCGACCGTCAGCCCCGACCGCGACGACGAGGCGTGGGGGGCGTTCAGCCTGGCCCGACGGGCCGTCCAGGCCGGCCTCGAGGCGGAAATCTTCCTCGCCGGACCGGCCACGGGACTGCTCCGCAAGCAGGTGCGGGATCGCATCGACGGCCGCGCCCGGGACAACCTCCGGGCCGTGATCGACGGCAAGGTCCCCATCTCGGTCGCCCCCGGCTGAGCGAACTTCCGGGGCGTGTCCAGTTCGGACATGGACGAGATGGGCGCCGAGCCCAGGGACATCACCGACATGCTGCGCGAGGTGGCGGCAGGGGCGCAGCTCGTTCCCTTCATTGCGTAGGCGAGAGCGTTTCGACAACGGAGCGAAGGGGAAGGCGGGCCACCAGCACTTGCAGTGACCCGTGGCCCTGGGGAGGTTTCGTGTCCTACTTCCGCAAGATCGGCGTCGTCGTCGTCTTCAGCCTGCTGGCCACCGCCTGCGGCGGCGGCGACGGCGACGGAGGGACGCCAGAGTCCGGTCAGCCGGCCGTCAACCAGGAGCTGAGAGTCGGGGCCGGCGAAGACCAGTACGTCCGGGAGGGCACGTCGGCCAACCTCGGCGTGCAGCCCGTCAACGCCAACATTGCCGAGACCCTGACGTACCTCTCGCCCACCTACGAGGTGCGGCCGCTCTTGGCCGAGCGCTGGGAGTTCCGGGCGCCGAACACCTGGCGGTTCTTCCTTCGGCCCAACGTCAAGTTCCACGACGGCCAGCCCCTGAACGCCCAGGCCGTCAAGACCACCCTCTTCGACCGGGTGGCGCAGCAGCGGGGCGGCGGCACCATCAAGGCGGGGCCGAACTCGGCGGTGGTGGTGGACGACCTGACCATCGACTTCACCCCGACCGCCCCGAACTACCGCGTGCCGGAGCAGGTCGTGCACCCGAGCAACGTCGTGTACGCCCCCGGCTCCGACGCCGGCAACCGGCCGGTCGGCACGGGGCCGTTCCGGTTCGTGGAGTACCAGCCCAAGGAGCGGTTGGTCGTCGAGCGCAACCCCGACTACTGGGGCACCAAGGCCAAGCTGAGTCGCATCACCTTCCGCTTCTTCCCCGAGGCCAACGCCCGCCGGCTGGCCCTCGAAGCCGGTGACGTCGACGTGGCCTTCGGGATCTCCGGTCCTGACGTGAAGGGGCTGAGGTCCCGGGGGTTCGAGGTGGCCACCAGCCCGGTCGGGTCCTACCAGGCCATGTACGCCAACATCCGCGGCGGACCCCCGCACGACCTGCTCCAGGACCCGGCCATCCGCTTGGCCATCAACCTCGGCATCGACCGCAAGCAGCTGGTCGAGGGGGTCCTCGAAGGCCAGGCCACGGCGGACCAGACGATGATCCCGCCCGACGCCCTCGGTCGGTACAAGTCCAAGATCAACGGCTTCCCGTTCGACCAGGCACGGGCCCGAACGACGCTCGACAATGCCGGCTGGCGGCCGGGGCCCGACGGCATCCGGGAGAAGAACGGCCGCAAGCTGACGCTCCAGCTCATCTCCGGGTTCGGCGGTGCCGAGGTCCACAAGCCCGTCCCCGCCTACCTGCAGTCCCAGCTGAGGAACATCGGCATCGGGATCGACATCGTCGAGCGCCCCGACAGCGCGTCCTACCAGTCCCTCATCGACAGCGGCAGCGGCGACCTCTTCCTCGAGCGGGGAAGCCAGAACGACGCCAACGTGGGCTTCCTGCCGACGCTGCTGTTCTACACGGGCGGCTCCGGCGCCTCGGCGCAGTACACCAAGCTCTTCGCCCCTGGGCCACGGTTCGACCAGATCCTCGCGCCGGCGGTCACCGAGCCCGACGCCGACAAGACCCAGTCCATCGTGGCCGACGCCATGCACCAGCTCATCGACGTCGACATGGTCGTCATCCCCCTCGCCGGCCTGTTCCAGATCTACGGCCTGAAGAAGAACGTGCAGGGCTTCACGCCCCACCCGTCGCTCATCAGCCTGCGCTGGGACAACGTGAGCTTGGGCTCGAACCGTTGAGTCGGCCACGCGGCTGACCCCGCACGCTGACCGGTGAGGAACTACGTCCTCCGCCGGCTCCTGCTGTTCGTCCCGACCCTGATCGGCATGTCGATCCTGACGTTCGGGGTCTCCAACCTCACTCCCGGCGACCCGGCCTTTGCCTTCGCCTCCCGGTTGGCCAACCGCCCGGCGACCGCCGACGAGGTCGCCGAGGCCCGCAAGGACCTCGGGCTGGAGGGGGGGCTGGTGCCCCGGTATTTCCGCTGGGCCGGGCGGGCGGCGCAGGGAGACCTCGGCATCTCCTTCTCCACCCGGCTCCCCGTGCGGCCGGAGCTGGTCCAGCGGGCCCGCTACACGCTGCAGCTCGCCATCCCGGCCGCTGTCCTTTCCGTGCTCATCGCCATTCCCGTCGGCGTGATCTCCGCCGTCCGCCGGGGCCGGTTCTCCGATCAGGTCCTGCGCATCGTCACCCTTGCCGGTGCCTCGGTGCCCAGCTTCTGGTTGGCCCTGATGCTGATCGTGGTCGTCGCCGTGAAGCTCTCCTGGGTGCCGTCGGCGGGGCGAGGCGGTGCGGTGAGCTACATCCTGCCGGTCCTCACCCTGTCCGCCGCCCCGGCGGCGGTCCTGGCCCGTTTCACCCGCTCCGCCCTGCTGGAGACCATGACCAGCGACTACGTGGTCACCGCTCGGGCCAAAGGGGCGCGCGAGGCGGTGGTGGTGGGGCGCCACGCCCTGCGCAACGCCCTGGTCCCGCTGGTCACGGCGATCGGCACCAGCTTCGCCGCCCTCATCGGAGGGGCTGCCGTCGTGGAGACGGTGTTCGTCTGGCCGGGCGTCGGCCGTCTGCTCGTCGAGGCCATCGGCCAGAGGGACTACCCCGTCATCGCCGGCGTCGTCCTGTACTCGGGCGCGGTGTTCGCCGTCATGAGCCTGGTCGTCGACCTCCTGTACGCAGTGATCGACCCCCGCATCCGGCTGGCGGACGAGCAATGACGGTCACCATGACCGGGACCCGGACCACGCCCGAGGGAGGCGAGGGGCTCCCTTCCGAGCTCGGTCGGATGAGCCACATCTGGGCCGTCCTGCGCCGGGACCGCACGGCGATGCTCGGCGTCGTCCTGGTGGTGGGCCTCGCCTCGGCCGCCCTTCTCGCCCCGCTCATCGCCCCGCACGACCCCAACGGCGTGGACGTCGCCAAGAAGTACCGGGCGCCGTCCGGTGAGTTCCTGTTGGGCACCGACAACCTGGGCCGCGACATCCTCTCCCGCCTGCTGATCGGTGCCCGGCTCTCGATCGGCACTGCGGTCGTGGCCGGGCTCCTGATCGGTGTCATCGGGTTGGTGATGGGCATGGCCGCCGGATGGTTCAGGGGCGCGGTGGACGCGGTGATCAGCCGGGTGGTAGACGTCCTTCTCGCCTTCCCGCTGTTCCTGCTGGCGCTGGGCATCACCGGCCTCATCGGTCCCGGCCTCCGCAACCTGACCATCGCCCTCATCTCGGTGGCGTGGGCGGGCTACGCCCGCATCGTCCGCTCCGCCGTGCTGGCCGAACGGGGGAAGCTCTACGTGGAGGCCGCCCGGGCCGCCGGCGCCAGCGAGCTCCGGATCCTGCGCAAGCACGTCCTGCCCAACGTCGTCGCACCGGTGATGGTCCTCACCACCGTCGACATGGGCGTGGTCCTCCTCGCCGTGTCGGGCCTGTCGTTCCTCGGCCTCGGCGTGAAGCCGCCGACGCCGGAGTGGGGCGCCATGCTGGCCGAGGGGCGGAACTACCTCGACCAGGCGCCGCAGATGACCGTGTTCCCTGGCGCGGCGATCTTCCTCATGGTACTGGGGTTCAACCTGCTGGGCGACGGCCTGCGCGACGCCCTCGACCCCCGCTCCAGCCGCAGCCTCCAGAGCCACTAGCCAGTTCGGTCTAGTGGCCGGCGTCCTTCGCCCCGCCGGTCTCCGGCTCGACCTCCAGCAGGAGCCCGTCGATGGCGACGACCCGCACCCGCTCGCCGGCGGGGATGGGCGTGGCCCGGTTCGTGCGGGCCCGCCACTTGCCGCCGCGCAGGTCGACCATCCCCTCGGGGTCGATGCCGGTGGACGCTTCACCCATCTCGCCGATGATGGCCTCGCGCCCGATGGTCGGCGTGGAGAACCGGGCCCGCAGCATGGCGGTCATCCCCGACAGCATGAACAGGGCGGCGCCGGCAGAGACGAGGAGGATGACCAGCCAGGGCACGGCGAGGTCGCCGGGGAACAGCCGCCAGGAGCCGATGGCCAGGCTGGCGACTCCGATGCCTGTCCACACCCGTGGCGCGCCGGCCTGCACGTCGACCGAGTACCCGAAGATCCCGATGACGATCAGGGCCAGGCCGATGGGGTTGGTAGGGAGCACGGCCAGGCCGTAGGCCGACAGGATGAGCGACACCGCGCCCGTCACGCCGGCGACGCCCACGCCGGCGGTGAAGAACTCGAAGACGATCAGCAGGAGGCCGATCACCAGCAGGAGGTAGGCCACCGACGGGTCGGCGGTCAGGTGCAGGAGCCGCTCGGTCAGCCCGAGCTTGGCGAACCGCACCTGGCCGGCCTGCTGGCGGCGCAGCAGCTCACCCTCGGGCACCACCCGGGCGGTGCGCAGCACCTTGCCCCCGACGTCCTTGCCGTCGAGGCCGACCACGAACTCCCCGAGCGTCGGATCGGTGCTGGCCACCAGCCCCCGCGACAGTGCCTCGCCCGGCCCCAACCCGGCCACCTTGGTGCCCGGCGCCATGCCGGCGATGCCGGCGCCGGCCAGCATGGCGACCGTCGCTCCCGAGGCGGTGGCGCCCGTGGGACCGACCCAAACGGCCACAGGGACCGGCGAGACCCGGATCTCCTCCACCAGCCGGGCGAAGTCCGAGCGCCCGATGAGCACGCCGGGCGAGTCGAGCTGGATGACCAGCACCTCGGCTTTGGACTCGTCGGCCCGGGTGATGGCTCGGCGGATGAAGTCGGCGACGACGGGGTCGATCCGGCCGTTCACCTCGACCACGTCGACGATCGACGCCTCCTGGGCGCCGGCGGTCACCGGGGCGGACAAGGCGACGGCGGCCAGCGCCAGCACGAGGAGGAGAAGTCGGCGGATGGCCCACGGTAACCGGAGCGGGCAAAGGGCCTCCGGCGGGGGTAAGCACTGAGACGTGGCAGACACCCGTACCGACGACGATCTGGGCCGGGCCGTCGGCGACCTGGCCGGGCGAGGGGCAGACCGCGGCAGCCTGGCGCGGGTCGCGAAGCTGGCCGCACAGTCGATGCAGGCGGCCGGCGCCCGATCGGTGGCCACAGGCGTCTGGATGGCCGAGACCCTGCTCGACGCCGTCCCCCACATCCCCGTACGCGACGCGGCCACCCTCAGCAGGCAGCACGGCGGCCACACCGGTGACCTCTTGGCGGCCGAGGTCGTCCGCGCCGCCAGTCACACGACCGCGGGCCTGGGCGCGGTCGCCGGCGCCTTGGCCGGTGCCCACCAGCTGGCTCCCCCCACCTGGGCCGCCATTCCCGCCGAGCTGGTGGTGGAGACGCTGGCCGTGGTCGCCGTGGAGATGAAGCTCGTCGCCGAGCTGCAGGAGATCTACGGCATGCCGGTCACCGGCACGGCCTCGGAGCGCAGCACGGCCGTCGTCCGGGCGTGGGCCGAGAGCCGCGGCGTCACGCCCCGCATATTGATCCAGCCCGGAGGCCTGGCTCAGGTCCTCGGCCGGGGCTCACGCCGGGAGCTGACCCGCCTGCTGCAACGCCGGCTGGCGTTCCGGGCCATGCGGAACATGTCCGCCCTGGTGCCGCTGATGGCCGGGGCGGTCGCCGCCGCCGAGCTCAACCGGCGGGCGACGCGATCGCTGGGCGGCAACGTCGCCCGCGACCTCTCCTCACGGCGTGGGGCAGATGGCTAGCGTGACCCACACCGCCGTCCAGGGCGACACGCCGGCCGGCATCGCGCAGCAGGCCGACGTCGGCGCCCGTCCCGGCCAGCAGCTGCGGATCCCGCCGGGCGACCAGATCTAGGTTCCGGGCTGTGGATCCCCGGACCTTCTGCGCCCAGTCGCGCCTGATCGTCGTGGCCGGCAAGGGCGGGGTCGGCAAGACCACGGTGACCGCGGCGACGGCCCGGATGGCCGCCGGCCTGGGGCTCTCCGTGCTCATCGTCGAGGTCGAGGGCAAGACCGGCCTGGCCGCCGCCTTCGGCGCCGAGGACCTCGAGTACGACGAGCGCGAGCTGGCGCCCGACATCCGCGCCCGTTCTCTCACGCCCGACGTCGCCCTGCTCGAGTACCTCGAGGAGCACGGCCTGAAGCGGATCTCCAAGCGGCTGGTCAAGGCCGGGCTGGTCGAGGTGGTGTCGACGGCCGCTCCCGGCATCAAGGACATCCTGATCCTCGGCAAGGTCAAGCAGCTCGAACGGGCCGGCGTGGCCGACCTGATCCTCCTGGACGCGCCCGCCGCCGGCCACGCCGTGTCGTTCCTGATATCACCCAGGGGGCTGCGGGACATCGTGCGCGGCGGGCCGCTGCGGGGCCAGTCCGAGGAGGTGATGTCGATGCTCACCGACCCGTCGCGGTGCCGGGTGATGCTCGTCACCCTGGCCGAGGAGACGCCGGTGAACGAGGTGGTGGAGACGGCGTACGCCCTGGAGGACCGGGTGGGCGTCGACCTCGCCCCCGTGGTGGTCAACGGGCTCTACCCGGTGCTGGACGGGCTCGATGCCGACCCGTCCGCCGCGGGCGCCGACGCGCCGGTCCTGTCGGCGGCCGCTGAGTTCCGTCGCCGGCGCCAGGAACTGCAGCAGGGCCAGGTCGCCCGTCTGGCCGCGCAGCTCCCGCTGCCGCAGCTGCACCTGCCGTCGTTGTTCACCGTCGACCTCACGTCGGCCGACATCGAGGTCCTGGCCGCGTCGATGGCGGGGGCCATCGAGGCCCTGCCGGCCCGCACCGAGGTGGCCTGACGATGGACGAGCTGGTCGCCGAGCGGGAGATCCTCGTGTGCTGCGGGCCGGGCGGCGTGGGCAAGACGACAGTCGCCGCCGCCCTCGCCGTCGAGGCCGCCCGCCGGGGCCGGCGGACGGTGGTCGTCACCATCGACCCGGCCAAGCGCCTGGCCGACGCCCTCGGCCTCGACGATCTCACCGACTCGCCGCGACGGATCGAGGGCGACTGGCCCGGCGAGCTGTGGGCCCTCATGCTCGACCCCCGCAGTACCTTCGACGGCCTGGTGAGGCGGTACGCGCCCGAGCCCGGCCAGGCCGAGACGATCCTGGCCAACCGCTTCTACCGCAACATCGCCGGCGCGTTGTCGGGCACCCAGGAGTACATGGCCATGGAGAAGCTGTTCGAGCTGCACAGCGACGAGCGCTTCGACCTGGTCATCGTCGACACC